>Ga0209478_1000137_pt1 | contig 134997 bp, 132 predicted proteins | sample DewCreD2012metaG_5_FD_184109 | JGI IMG/M metagenome (GOLD analysis project Ga0209478, IMG submission 184109) | Hot spring sediment bacterial and archeal communities from British Columbia, Canada, to study Microbial Dark Matter (Phase II) - Dewar... ...
CCTCGCTCGCGGTCAGTAGCTCCTGCACAGCAACCTCCTGATAGTATTGCATCATCGCTTGATATGGTTGCAGCATCGTGCACTTCTTGCAACGGTATCAGGTCACTCAGCTCCACAGATGTCGCGAGGCAACAGCTATGTCCGAACAGATTGCTACAATTGTGGCAGCAGCATCAGACATTTACCTGATGAGAGGCGGTGACACTATGCCGCTGGCATAGTTCCAGGACTGTATGCTTATGGAATATGTCTGACTGACTGTGTATTGCTGTAGGCTCTAGCTAATACAAAACATCAGGGAGAGGGCCTGCTGGTCAAGCACGCTGACCTTGAACAACGCATCGATGGGCATCGGTTGCTCATTGAGGCATGAGGTGGCGGTGTGGGTCAGCGCACCTGCAGCGCGCTGAAGCACCTGCATTTGTCGGGTTGCCAACAGGTGGGATTCGTCAGTCAGCAAGCGTGATGTTGGAGGGTGGGTCGTCGTCTGCAGCGGTCGGAGATCGGTACCCCTGCGCCACCTGGGCGGGCGGTATCACGAATCGCGGACTGTGTGGGGTGGTACGCGCCGGTGCAGGGGCGGACCTCCGGCGTGTCCTCGTGGTTCCCGGCACCGACACAGGATAAGAAAACAAGACGAACGATGGCGTGGAGGAGCACGTGGGCTGCGCGCCGCCAGTGGGTCAGGCATGTCCGCTCACGCGACCACACGCACGTTGCCGCGCCGCGAGGAGGGTTTCACCAAGCGGGTTCACCGACCCGTGCGCGCCCACAACGTGAGCCATGGCTCCCACTCACCGTCCTTGCATCTCACAGGCGGTCACAGGGGGACAGGCGGCGATGCGCTGCCAGCGCCCGCTCGGTGGCCGCGCTGGCGCCGTACCGTTGCAGCATCGTGCGTGAGCGCCAACCGGTGATGCGCATGAGGTCGGTCTCGGCACCACCGTCCGAGAGCCACTGGTGCGCGAACGTATGACGGAGCTGGTGCGGGTGGATGTTACCCAACCCGGCCTCACGACCTCGCCGGCGCAACATCTGAAACACACCGCTCTCGGTCATCGGACCACGGCGTCCCAGCCACAGTGCCGAGCACGCCGCATCCAGGTGCTGGGCGCGCTTTCTGAGATATCGGTCGAGCGCCTTGACGGTCTTGTTCCCAAGGGCGACAACACGCATTCGCCGGCCTTTGCCCATGACGCGCAGCACCCCCTGGTCCAGGTCCACATCGTTCTCGTCGGGGTTTTGCGGATTCCAGCGCAGCCCGACCAGTTCGGCCCGGCGAATGCCCGTGTCGATCAGCACCGAGATGATCGCCATATCCCGCCGCGCCTCGAAGTCCTGGCCCTCACAGGCCTTAAGCAATCTCCGGAGCTCCTCGTCCCGCAGCACCGGCGGCGGGTTCTCGGGCACCCGCGGCGGCTTCATTCTGGCCATGGGCGAGCCCTTGATCTCGCCTTCTTCGTCAAGCCATTTGAAGAACTGCTGCAGGGCGCGGAAGCGAACCGACGCCGTGGTGGGCTTCCAGCGTGCCAGCAGGTCGGCGATGAACGCCTCCACATGCTCCCGACGGATATGGACCACGTCCTGCGGCATCCCGTGCGCCGCTAGGAACTGAGCGAACTGAAGCGCCGACTCCTGATAGGTCTGGATGGTCCGAGGTGAGAGGTTCGCGGCGCGCAGGTGTCGGACGAAGGAGGCGACGTTGGCGCCGATATCCCCGGCGACTACAATAGAGGTGTCGGCTTGACGCATGGTGGCGCGACTCCTTGCTACGCGGTCGCAGCAATCGGCATAGTTATAGGCTGTACAACCACTGTGCGTCAACCGCCAATCAGTTATCGGCTGTAGTTGAATCTGCAGTCGCGCGGGGGTAGCTCAATGGTAGAGCATCTGCCTTCCAAGCAGAGGGTTGCGGGTTCGATTCCCGTCTCCCGCTCCACTTGTCAGGGCCTCTGGGGCGGTGGTGCCTGAGAGGGCCAGTTCTCTCATTATCGCTCTCCACTTTCTCCTATTCGCTCGTTTTTCCTCACGTGAGCTCTCTGATTCTCCCTCATCCAGCGGCGCTGTCAGCGATAACGGCCGCCGTTGACCCCTTAACTGACCCCTATCGGTTCTCGGCCACGGGCCCCGGCATGCCGGGGCGGGCGGCGGGCCCCGGCCCTCACCCCGCTGCCCGGTGAACCCTCGCCCCGGCCTTCGGCCACCGGCCCTCACCCCCGCGCTGACGCGCGACCCCCTCTCCCGCTTGACGCAGGCGAGGGGGTCTGACGTGAGCGAAGCAGCGACGCAACACATGCTCCCCTCTCCCGCGTGCGGGAGAGGGGCCGGGGGTGAGGGCCCGCTCCCCTCGCCCGCCCTGCGGGAGGGGGTGCCGAGCGCAGCGAGGCGGGTGAGGGCCGGCTCCCCGCCGGGGGGTGAGGGCCAACTCGGGCCGGGGGGAAGGACAGACCAGGCCGGATGCCCCTCACCGGCATCACAGGTGCTTCAGTACCCCACCGTCCACGCTGAATACCTGGCCGGTCACGTAGTCCGCCGCGTCTGAGGCCAGGTACACGGCCAGGGGGACCACCTCGTCCGCCCGCCCCAGGCGGCGCATAGGGATGAAGCGCACCAGCGGGCTCTCCTCACCGGCAGGTCCTACGCCGGGGGAGGTTTCCAGCCACATGGGGGCGATGCCGTTGACCCGGATGCCGCGCGGCGCCACCTCCAGGGCCAGCGCGCGCACGATACCGACCAGGCCGTGCCGCGCGGCGCTGTAGGCCACGGCACCCGCCAGGCCCCGCTCGCCCAGGCCCGAGCCCACCAGGATAATCCGCCCCCACCCGCTCTCGAGCATCTCCCGCACCGCGGCCCGACAGGCGTAGAAGGCACCGCTCAGGTTGGCGGCGAGCACCCGCGCCCACTCCGCGTCGGTCGTCCGCGCCACGGGGCGGATCAGCCAGTAGTCCACGGCGTAGACGAGGATGTGCAGGCCGCCCAGCTCTTTGGCCACCTGGCGCGTGGAGACCTGGACGTTCTGCCCCAGCGTCACGTCGAAGGCATACTCGGCCGAGCGGCGGCCCAGCGCCTCAATGCGACGGCGGGCGCGACGCACGGCCATCACCTCGGCCCCCGAAAGCTCCGCCGCCGCCACGGCCACGTCCGCCCCGGCCTCGGCCAGCCCCACGGCGATGGCCGCGCCCACCGGCTGGCCGGCGCCGATGACGAGCGCTTTGCGGCCGGAAAGGTCAAACGGCGCGTTCATGCCGGGCCTCCGGCCCCCGCCGGGGGTGTGGGCGAGGCTCCCGCCCTGCCCCGCTGCTCGAGGCGCGGCGGACGAGCGGTGGATTAGAGCTCGATCGTCTCAAAGTCCTGCGCCAGGCGTACGTCGGGGAGCCCATCCGCGTCCACATCGTCGCCCAGGTGGGTGAGAATGAAGGGCAACGCGGGGAACTCGGCCCGCAGCGCCCGCACGTCGTCCAGCGTCATGTGGATTGAGGACGGACCGTGGCGCTGGTTGCACTCCAGAATAAGCACATCGGCGGCGGCGGCCAGGGCGCGCAGGCCGTCGCACAGGCGCGTGTCCCCGGAGTAGCCAATGGCCCGCCCCCGCCACTCGATCACGAACCCGTAGCAATCTAGCTCGGGCGCGTGCTCCACCCGCCGGGCGCGGAAGCGCACCGGCCCGGCCTCCTGCCCCTCGGCCTCCTCGTCCGCCTCCACGAAGCGCAGATCAAAGCCACCGCGCTCGCGCGAGTGCAACGGGTAGGCGCCCACGCGCACCATCTCATCCAGACGGGTGGCCACCCCCGGTGGCCCCACCACCCACAGGTCCGCGGTGCGCCGGGTGAAGATGAGGTACTCCAACAGCAGAAACGGCCAACCGAAGGTGTGGTCGGCGTGGAAGTGACTGAGAAAGACCGTGTCGATCGCCGCCAGGTCCGCTCCCAGTCGGCGCAGGGCGGGCAGCGCAGAGGGCGCCGCCTCCACCAGCACCCGGCCATCGATGAGAAAGCTGCTCCACAACCGCCCCGGGGCGAAGGCGTTGCCGGTGCCGAGAAAGGTGATGCGGACCCGCTGGTTCACCGTCTCACACTCCATCGGGGCGTGCCGCGCGGCCCTCACCGACCCTCACCCCACCCTGCGGGCACCTGCTATCGGCTTGATTGTACCGCGCCGCGGCCTGCCCACCAGCCCGCTTCCCGCCCGCACCTCCTCGGTCGGCAATTATGACATCCGTTCTATATTCTGTACATAAGTATGTATGTCATACTTGGGTGCGCCTGGCCTGGGCCGCCTCGCCACGCGGGCGGTGGGCGTGCGAGCGGGAGGGCGGGCAGGCGGGAGCAAGCCCTCACCCCCCTACGGGGATGGGCCCTCACCCCCCTGCCCCCTCTCCCTCTGACGAGGGCGAGGGGGTCTGCCGCGCGTGAAACAGCTTCGCGAACGACGCTCCCCTCTCCCGCAGGCGGGTTTCCCTCTCCCGCTTGCGGGAGAGGGTGCCGAGCGCAGCGAGGCGGGTGAGGGTCGGCCGGGGGTGAGGGCCCGTTCTGCCGGGGGTGAGTGCGGGCGGGTATTTCAGGCCCTCACCCCCCGTGGGGATGGGCCCTCACCCCCCTACCCCCCCCTCTCCCTCTGACGAGGGAGAGGGGGTTTGGCGTGGGCGAAGCGCTTCAGAACGACGTGCTCCCCTCTCCCGCCCGCGGGAGAGGGGCCGGGGGTGAGGGCCAGACCAGGCCGGGCCGGGTGCCCGACGGGCGGGGTGAGGGTCGGTGGGGGGCCGCGGTGCCGGGGGCAGAGAAAACACGAAACGCCACCACCGATCACGGCGGGGTCTGACGGGCCTGCTTGCGCGCGACCAGGCGCTGGTCGGCCGTTTCCAGCGCGGCGGCCAGTGAGCCGGCCTCATCGCGCGTGGCGACCCCGTCCGCCAGCTCCACCGGCACCACCTGGCCGCCGGGTAGGCGCACCTCGCGCAGGCCCTGCCGCACCCGGCTGAGAAACGTCTGCGCGCCGGGAAAGTCCGTCCCGGGCAGGATGGCGAGAAACTCGTCCCCACCCCAGCGCCCCACCACGTCCGAGGCGCGGGCCGTCTCCCGCAGGGCCCGTCCCACCGCCCGCAACAGCTCATCTCCGGCCAGATGCCCGTAGCGATCGTTAACCCGCTTAAGGCCCACGACGTCCAACAGCAGCACCGCCGCCCGCGTGCCGAACCGGCGACAGCGCGCCTCCTCCCGCGCCAGCTCCTCTTCCAGGGCGGTACGGTTGGGCAGTCCGGTGAGCGCGTCGCGCCGGGCCAGCTGCTCCAGTTGCTCCACCTGCCGCGCCATCTCCTGCAGCCGCTGCTCCAAGTGCTGCACCCGCTCGACCAGGCCGCGCTCCTCTTCGCTCTGCGCCCGCAACAGGCCCGCGATGTCCTGCACGAGCGTCAGGCGTTGCTGCATGCGATTGACCAGCCGCGCCAGCTCATCACCGGTGACCATCGACGACCCGCCCCGTTCGACCATCAGCTGCACCTCATCGCAGCAGCACCAGACGTCCGCACGGACAAAGAGGCGGCGGACCGCACAGGTCGTACGAGGACGCGCGCCCTCGCACCGTCCGTTGGACGCCATTGTAGCGGTCCGCATCGGTACATCGGAGAGGGATAGGGGGCAGCACAGGCATCGCCATCGGCCTACGCCTTCCGTCGCGCTTTCGGCGGCCCGGCGACCGTGCCCTCGCGGCGCTGGTGGAACGCGAGGGGGTAGGCCCGTGGCATTGCGACCCCGGCTTTCGCCGGGTGTGCCCTTTCGCTGCGGGGGTGTTCGCCGGCAGTCTACCACGCCCGTGCCCGGGGCCAACGCCTGATCCACCAGACTGGCACTACCGGTCGGTATCCATCCGGCCGCCTTCCGCACCGCCTCTTGACCGATCCTGCACGCGCTCGAGAAGGGACGATGCGTCCCGCGACGGCTACAGTCAACGCGGACACGGCGTTCCTACCGGCGACGTTGACGGACTACTACGCCCTCCTACACCTGGGGCCGGGCTGCTCTGCGGCGGAGATTCGGGCCGCCTATCGGCGGCTCGCCCGCCGCTACCACCCGGACGTGAACCCCGCTCCGGAGGCCGCCCGGCGGATGGCCGCCATCAACGAGGCCTACGCCGTGCTGGGTCACCCGCTGCGCCGCCGCGCCTACGACCTGGCCCGCGGCCACGCCGGACCGCCGAGCCCGGCTCACCATCGGTCCCAAGGGAGCGGGGTACCGCGTGCGGGCACGGTCCGTGGCCCGCGGCTGCGCGCCCTCGTGCCCTGGACCCTGGCCCTGGTGCTGTCCTGGACGACGGTGCTGCTCATCGACGGTGACGGCCGCAACCGCACCGGCACCGCCCTTCCGCCGGTCCGCCCGCCGGCTTTCACGGCCGCGCCGGCGCCGCAGCTCACCATCGCCCCGCAGGCTGAGCAGCCGGCCCTCCTTGCCTTCTCCGCCGACGGCGCCCTCCTGGCCACGGCCTCCCGGACCGGCGCCATCACGGTGTGGCGCACCGCCACCGGCGAGCCGGTGGCCACCCTCACCGGCCACCGCGACGCCGTGCAAAGTCTGGTGTTCCTGGCCGAGGGCCGGCTGCTGGTGTCCGCTTCGCGGGACCAGACGACCCGCCTGTGGGACGTGACCGCCGGTGAGGAGCTCAGCCGCCTGCGCGTGCCAGAAGAGGACGGCGCCGCCCTCTGCCTGGCCCTGTCACCGGCGGCGGACCTGCTGGCCATGGCGCACGTGACGGATGTGATCGCCGTCTGGAGCTTGGTCACCCACCAGAAGCTCGTGCGCTTCCCGCTGCCGTCCGGCGCCGGGCCGGTCACCGCGCTGCACATCGCGGCGGACGCCTCCCTCCTGGCCGCCACCCTGGCCAACGGCCGCACGGCGCTGTTCCGGTTGCCGCCGATGGGGGAGGCGGAAATCGGCAACGCGCCACCCATGGCCGGCCTGGTGGCCCTGCTCGGTACCCCGTTCACGGGGTTTGACCCGCGCGGCGGTGTGGTAGTGCTGACCAGGCGCGGGGAGGAGCTCAACCCCAGCGCGGATCACGGGCAGGGGCTGCGCCTCCAGGCCGCGAACGGGCCCGGCACCGCCCTGGCCACCGCCTTTGCCGTATCCGCCGACGGTCGCACCGCCGCCTGGGCCGGCGCTTCCGGCGGTGGGCTGGTCCCGGTCTGGCCGGTCACCTTCTGGCACGCTACCGGCGCGCGCGCCGCCACCACCAGTCTGGCCCACCCGGTGCCGGCCCTGGGCCTGGCCTTGGCGCCGGACGGGACGCTGCTGGCCACGGCAGCCCGCGACGGCACCGTGCGCCTGTGGCGCGTGCCCCGCTGACGGCGGATCGCCCGCGCCGCGCCCGGACGTCTTCAGCGCGCGTGCCTGCCGTCCTCCGTCTCGGGCGCCAGGTGCGCGGCCAGGGCGCGGGCTGCACTCCGGCAATGGGCGAGCAGAACGCGCGCCGCCTCTCGGTCCTGCGCCGCGGTGGCAAGCTCCTCATCCAAGAGCTCCAGGCCGGCCAGCAGGGCGGTAAGCGAGGACGCGATGTGCCGACGAAAGGCCGCCGCACGCGCGGCACAGGCCGCGCAGACCGGCGGAGACGCTCCATCCACACGCGGGAGCGAAGCTGGCATGGCGCCCTTCCTGAGGGTGATGGCCGCGCGTGCGAGCACCACGTGGGGGACCCGACCATCACCGCTCGCCCGCACGCGCCGTCTCCTATGGGTGTCGGACCGACCGCCTCCGACCCACAGCATCCCCGGTGCCGAACCGGTGCAGATCCGGTGCCGATGGCGGGGAAGGGCCGTGGGCGTCCGTGCCCTACTCCACCTGCCCGAAGCGCCGCACCTCCTCCAGCTCCTCCGCTGACAGCTCCCGCGGCACCTCCCCGCGCGCCACCTTGGCCGCCTGCACCTGCCGCCGGATCGTCTCCACCACCTCCGGGTTGGCCAGGGTCGTCGTGTCACCCGGGTCCATGAAGTTGGAGATCCCGGCCACCACCCGGCGCATGATCTTGCCAGAGCGCGTCTTGGGCATGTCCGGCACGATCCACACGTGTTTGGGCCGCGCGATTTTGCCGATGATCGTCTCAATCGCCGTGCGCACCTTCTCCTCGATGGCGCTGCTGGGCGTGTAGCCCGGCTTCAACGCCACGTACATCTCCACCATGCGGCCCCGCAGCTCGTCCATCACCGGCACGGCCGCCGCCTCCGCCACCTCCTCCACGGTCAGGGCGGCGTTCTCCAGCTCCTTGGTGCCCAACCGGTGGCCGGCCACGTTGATCACGTCGTCCACGCGACCCAGGATGCGGAAGTAGCCGTCCGCCGCCTGCGTGGCGCCATCGCCCGCCATGTAGGGCCAGTCCCGCCAGTCCTTGCTCTGCGGGTTCTTGCAGTAGCGCGCGTAGTAGGTCTGCACGAATCGCTCCGGCTGGCCCCAAATGGTCTGGAAGATACCGGGCCAGGGGTTGCGAATGCAGATGTTGCCGGCCTTGCCGCTCCCGGCCGGAACCTCATTCCCCTCCTCGTCATAGATGACCGGGTAGATGCCCAGCACCCCCGGCCCGCAGCTCCCGGGCTTCATCGGCTGCAGGGCCGGCAAGGTGCTGGCCAGGAAGCCGCCGGTCTCGGTCTGCCACCATGTGTCCACGATCACCGCTTCGCCCTTACCCACCACGTGGTAGTACCACCGCCACACCTCTGGCTCGATCGGCTCGCCCACGGTGGTCATGTGCTTGAAGTGATAGCGGTACTTCTGGGGCTCGTCCGGTCCCGCCTTGCGCAGCATGCGAATCGTGGTCGGGGCGGTGTGAAAGATGTTCACCCCCAGCCGCTCCGCGATCCGCCACGGCCGGCCGGCATCCGGATAGGTGGGCACGCCTTCGTACAGCACGCTGGTGGCGCCCAGGGCCAGGGGGCCGTACACGATGTACGAGTGGCCAGTGATCCAGCCGATATCGGCTAGACACCAGTAGGTGTCCTCCGGGTGAATGTCCTGGTAGTACTTCGAGGTGCCAGCTACGTAGGCCAGGTAGCCCCCCGTGCTGTGCTGGCAGCCCTTCGGCCGCGCGGTGGTGCCGCTGGTGTACATGAGGAACAACGGCGCCTCCGCCGGCATGCTCACCGGCTCCACCCGTACGCCCCGGTAGCGCATGAGCAGTTCGTCGACGAAATAATCCCGGCCCGCTACCATCGGCGTAGGCGAGGAGTACCGCCCGCGATGGCGCCGCCAGACCAGCACCTTGTCCACGGTCACGCCCTGGGCCGCCGCGTAGGCCACGGCCTGGTCGGCTTTCGCCTTGTGGTCCAGCAGCTCGCCGTTCCGGTAGTAGGCGTCCATCGTGACCAGGATGTGGCTGCCCGAGTCCACGATCCGCTCGCCACAGGCCTGGCCGCTGAAGCCGCCGAACACCACCGAATGGATAACGCCCAGGCGCGCGCAGGCCAGCATCACCACCGGCAACTCGGGCACCATGGGCATGTGCACGGTGACGCGGTCGCCGCTCTTCACCCCGCAAAAGTCGCGCAGCAGGGCGGCAAACTCGTTGACCTTGACGTACAGGTCCTGGTACGTGAGGACGCGATCCTCCTCTTCCTCCGGCTCCGCCACCCAGATGAAGGCCGCCTTGTTGCGGTGCTGCTCCAGGTGCCGGTCGACACAGTTAAAGCAGGCGTTGAGCCGGCCACCCACGAACCACTTCCAGAACGGGGGGTTGCTGGTGTCGAGGGTGGTGTGCCAGTAGCGGTCCCAGGTGAGGAGGTCGGCGTATTCCTTGAAGCACTCGGGAAAGTTCTTCTCCGAAAAGCGCTCGAAGATGCGGGGGTCAGCGGCGTTGGCCTGGGCGATGAAGCTCGCCGGCGGGTAGTAATACTCTTCTTCCTTCCAGTGCACAGCAATGTGCGCCTCGGACAGCTCGGCGCCCGTCTCTGCCGTCTCGGGACGACGATCCGCTTCACGCTGGGTCGACATCGCTCTGCTCCTTGTGGGGCCGGCCGCTCGCCGCATGCCGGACACCGGGCGTGCGACGGCACGGCGTAAGTCCATGGATTCGCGACGATGCGGGTAGGGGTGCACGGGTTGGGTGGGCGCTGCCCCCGCCCTCCCCCCGTAGACCCTCACCCCGCCCTTCGGCCGCCCCGCTCCCGCTCGCGGGAGTGGGTGGTAAGCTTCGCGAGGCGGGTACGGGCGGGTGATCGACCCTGCCCCCGGCCCGCTGTGTCCGGTGTACCATAGTGGGCCGGGGGAGGCCGGGGTGAGGGCAGCCCCCAGCAGCGGGCCTGCGGCTACGGCGGCCACCGCGCGCCGCGGGCGCCGACCAGCGGCGAGACAGGCTCGCACCACCGCCCGCCGCCGCTCCTGCCAACTCGCACCCCGCCGGCCGCCCGCGACGCCGGCCGCGGGCGGCGCGGTCCCGGAGCGACGGCCGCAACGCGCGCGCTCTGGCCGGTCGTCATCTCGCGCTCCTCCTTGCGTGGACATCCTGCACCGTCAGGCCGCGAAGGCGTACACGAACCCGCGGGGCCGACCCTGCGGCCGGTTCCAGCGCGGCTCCGCGACCGCTACGGCGTGCTGACGTATGGCGGGCGGGGCAGGTGGATCGATTGTGGCCACTCGCCCTGCCTCCGTCAACGGGCCACCATGCCATCCATGCCTGTGGACCACGGACCAGGCGCCAGGAAACCGCCTCTGGCTACGCCGGCACGGCCGGTGCGCGTGGCGCTGAACACCACCGTCGCGGCTGCGGCCCGCTTGGCGCCCACCGCGGCCGCGGCACGCGCCCGCCGGGGCGGCCGGGGGTGCCCCGGCTTGCCGGGGCGCGACGCGAGGCGGGTACGGGCGGGCCGGTCCCACCGGGGGTGCGGGCCAGCATGGTGGTGGCCCGCGGCGCCCCCTGGTTCGCTCCGACGCGACGCTGCTGCATGCCAACGGCTGCCACGGCGGGCGCGTACGCATCCCATCGCGCTTGCTGACCGCACTGGCGCGGTTGCGGGGTGGTGCATCCAGCGGCGGACATGGGAAAAGATACGCCCGCGGGCCGGAGCGCGGCTCGACGCCCCCGGCAAGGCCGGCCCGGCGAAGCACGGGCCCCGTGCCTCCGGCCGGGGGTGGACTACGCGGGCAGGAAGCGACCGAATTGTCGGTTGTAGTGGAGGAGGGGCTCACGCTCCGCGGTCTCGGCCCGTAGCACCTCGCCCACCAGGATGGTATGGTCGCCGCCGTCCAGCCGCGCATACAGGCGACACTCCAGATGCACCACGGCCCCGGGGATGAGGGGCAGGCCCGTCACCGGCCCCGGCACCGTCGTCACCCCCGCGAACTTGTCCGCCTGCTTGCGGGCAAAATGCAAGGCCACCTCCGCCTGGTCGGCGGCCAGGATGCTGATGGCCAGATGCGCGGCGGCCATAAACGCCGGGTGAGACTGGGCACGCTTCTCCAAACAGACCAGCACCAGCGGCGGCTCCAGCGAGAGGGAGCTGAAGGCGCTGGCGGTAAACCCCTGCGCGCGCCCGTCCGGGTCGCGGGTGGTAACCACAGTGACACCGCTGGCAAAGCGGGCCATGGCGTTGCGGAAGTCCACCGCGGCGACCACTGTCTCCGGCATATCGACTCCATCCCCCCAGCGGCTTGTGTCGGCAGTATCGCGGCCTCGGCCGGGAACCGCAAGGGGCGCTGGCGCCTAGTCGGCGGCATGGTACCATGCGCGCCGGAACGCCGGTTGCCCTACTGCACGCCCGCCGGAGGAGATCGCCGTGGCCACCTATCAGGACATCCTGTACGACGTGGACGGCCCCATCGCCTACATCACCCTCAACCGCCCGGAAAAGATGAACGCCCTGTCCAACAACCTGCGCGGGGAGCTGGTGCACGCCCTCAAGGAGGCCGAGTTCGACCCCGCCATCAGCGTGATCGTGATCCGCGGCGCCGGCCGCGCCTTTTCCGCCGGCTACGACATCGGCGGCGGCCGCGCCGCCCCGTCGGGCAGCCCCTACGTGCACCCCAAGACGGGGCTGCCGGACGTCGGCTCCACCCGCCCAGGCCCGTCAGAGTGGGCCCACCACGTGAACGAGACCAACTGGCAGGCGATCTGGGAGAACTACAAGCCCGTGATCGCCCAGGTGCACGGCTACTGCCTGGCCGGCGGCACCGAGCTGGCCACCATCTGTGACTTTCGCATCGTGGCCGAGGATGCCATCATCGGCTACCCACCCGTGCGCGCCATGACCACCATGGACATGATGTGGACGCCCTGGCACCTGCCCATGGCCAAGGCGCGGGAGATGGCCTACCTGGGCGACGCCATGACGGGCAAGGAGGCCGCCCACTGGGGCTGGGCCAACCGCGCCGTGCCGGAGGCGGAGCTGCCCGCCACCGTGGAGTGGTTCGCGCGGCGCCTGGCGCTCATCGACCGGGAGATGCTGATGTACTCCAAGCGGGCGGTGAACCGCGCCTACGAGATCATGGGCATCCGCACGGCCTTCAACGCCGGCGCCGATATCCAGGCGCTGTCCGCCATGCGGCCGATGGGCGGGGTGTTCGGGCGCATCGCCCAGAAGTACGGCCTCAAGGAGGCCCTGGCCTGGCGGGACGGGCCGTTTGGCGACTTCCGCACCAAAGGCAACCCCATCCCGCGCAAGGAGTACCCGGATATCAAGCCGCAGGGACGACCCGGCCAGGGAGCGTAAGCACCCCGGGGACGCCCACCATCCGCAGCGGAGGGGCAGCGATGAGCGAGTACGAAACCATTCAGTACGAGGTCGCCGGTGGCAAGGCGCGCATCACGCTCAACCGGCCAGAGAAGCTCAACGCCCTCTCCCGCCCGCTCCAGCGCGAGCTGAACCAGGCGCTGTGGCAGGCGGACGAGGACACGCGCGTGCACGTGGTCATCCTGCGCGGCGCCGGCCGCGCCTTCTCTGCGGGCTACGACCTCACCGGCCCGCGCCCGACGCGAGAGGACATCCCCACCCGCGGCCGCAGCGAGATCGACGACGATATCTGGCACCTGGAGGCGGCCCAGCGCGAGCGCATGGCTATCTTCGACATGCACAAGCCCGTGATCGCCCAGGTGCACGGCTACTGCCTGGCCGGCGGTACCGACCTCGCCCTGCTGTGCGATATCGTCATCGCCGCCGAGGATGCCATCATCGGCTTCCCGCCCGTGCGCGCCATGGGGGCGCCACCCGCCCATATGTGGACCTACCTGTGCGGGCCGCAGTGGGCCAAGCGCCTCCTCCTGACCGGGGACTCCGTCACCGGCGCCGAGGCCGCCCGCATCGGCCTGGTGCTGATGGCCGTGCCCGCGGACGAGCTGGAGCGCACCGTGGAGGCGCTGGCCGACCGCATGTGCATGATCGACCCGCACCTGCTCGCCGCCAATAAGCGCGCGGTGAACCTGGCCCTGGAGCTGATGGGCGCCCGCACCATGCAGCGGCTGGCCGCCGAGATCGACGCCCGTGCGCACCTGGCGCCGGCGGTGCGCGAGTTTAACCGCATCGCCCGCGAGCAGGGCATCAAAGCCGCACTGGAATGGCGGGACACCAAGTTCGGCGACGGCCGCGCCTTCGCCCGCGCCCGTGAGGCCGGGCCACCCGCCTGACCGAACGCGGCCCACGGCGTGAGGAGCACCGGGGATGCACGTCCGACGGACCCGTCGCGGCACCACCATCCGCCTCAGCCACGCCGAGACCACCGAGCTGCTGGCGGCGCTGGCCCTGACCATGGCGGCCTACGGCGTGCTGCACAACTTCATGACCGCCGGTCAGAAGCAGCTCACCTCCCCCTCGCTCCTGTTCGTCAGCCGCCTGGGCACCGCTGTCTGGGACGCCCTTGCGGACCAGCCAGGAGAGCCACCCGGCGCCGGCGCTACCGCCGCGCCGTGAGCCGCAGCTCCCACGTCACGGTGCCGGCTCCACGTTCGGCGAAGGCCGGGATCGGCTCCACTAAGCGCGCCTGGGCGCCGGGGGCGGCGTCCATCTCGATGGGCGCCGTGTTGGCGGGCACCGTGACCGGCATGGGAAAGCTAAACGCATCGCGCGGCAGCGAGACGTGCGTGACCGTGCAGGTCGCCGGCACGTCTACCGCGCCGGTTGGCACCAGGAAGAGACGGAGCCGCCCCCCGACCGCCTCACCGCTCACCCGCACCGGCACGCTGCCCGGGCCGCTGCCGGCGCACTGGATATCAGGGCCGCTCGCGGTGAGCGCCGCCGTGAGCGTCAGCGTGCCGCTGCCCTCCACGGCGCCCGCCGCGCTCACCGCGACGCTGACCGACACCGTACCGCTCACCGCGATGCGGAAGGCCGCGTTGTCGAGACCAAGCAGGTACTCGGCGCGTACCGTGCCATCCAGCTCCAGTTGGCAGGGGCGGGGCGCGGTCAGGGCCTGCACCGTCGGCTCGTCGGCGCCAAGGCCGAGCGCGACCGTGACCAGCGGCGTGGCGGCGGGACCACCGCAGGCCGCCAGCGTCGCGGCCGCGGGTAGCGCCTGGGCCAGCAGCAGCTCGCGGATGTCCAGGAAGGTGGCCTCGACCACCTGCGGCTCCAGCCCCACGGCAGCGGCGGCGGCCGCTACCTGCAGGAGTGGCGCCACCTGCGGCGCGGGCGGAGGAGCGCCGGCGGCAACCTCCGGTTCCTGCCGTAGGCTGTGCACCTTCAATACGGCGGCATCGACCCCCTTCTGGGCTGCCTCCTGGCCACGCGCCACGGCGGTGCGGGCGGCATCGCGCCGTTCGCTGGCCAGGGCGGACAGCATCTCATCGATGGCCTGCATTACCGCACGCATGGCGCGGTGGATGGTGGCGTCGGGCTCCGGCAGCGCCGCGATCTCCTCCTCGCCGGGTAGCCCACCGCCCAACTCCTCGGTCAGCCTGACCACGAGGTCGCGGGCTTCGGCGATGGCCGGCGCCGCCGTCTCCAGATCATCGACCGCCAGCGCGGCGCGCACCGCGGCGTTGAGTTGGCGCCACGCCAGCATGTCGAACACCTGCGCGCGCAGGCGGTCCAGGGCCTGCTCGATCTCCAAGCGGTAGTCCTGCTGGGCGTGACCCGGCGCGATGCGACCCAGCACGAGGAGGGGTGCCAGGAGGAGGGCGACGCCGATCCACCTCATCGTGGGCCCCCCACGCGGCGTGCCACGCGCCTGACCTGGCGTGCGGCGGTGGCGCGATGGGGTTCACGATACCCAAGGCAGCTGGGGCCGTCTAGTACCCCAGCATGGCCAGAAAGCCACCCAGGATGAGGTACGGGCCGTAGGCGATGGCCGTGCGCCGGCCGGCCCGGCGCGTGAGCAGCAATACGAGCGCGCCCACGCCCCCCGCGAGCACGCCCACCATCAGCGCCGATGGGGTGTTGTCGAGGCCCGCCAGCAGGCCGATCAACGCCGCCAGCTTCACGTCGCCGAAGCCGAAGCCGGGCAGGAACAGGAACAGCGCCAGCAGCACCACCAGCCCCAGCAGGCCGCCAAGGAGGCTCTCGACCGCGCTGCGCCCCGGCCAGGCCCAGCTCAGGGCGAGGGCCAGGGCCAGGGCCGGGTACATCAGGCGGTTGGGCAACAGGTGCCGCTCGAAGTCGGTGCCCACGAACGCCAGCAGCACCAGCGAGAATCCCGCCGCCAGCGCCGCGTGGCGCGCGTCGACGGCGCGCAGGGCGATGACCGCCCCGGCCGCGCCGCCCAGCAGCGGCAGGTACCACAGGCGCGCGGGCAGGGCGCCGCCGCACGGGCAGCGACCGCGTACCAGCGCATAGCCGAGCGTGCCGACCCACAGGGCGCGCGGCGTGTGACCGGACGGGCACAGCCGCAGCGGCCCGCGCACGGGCGCGCCCGTGTACAGACGGTCCAGAAACAGGGCGATGAGGGTGCCGGCGAGGTAGCCGGCCAGGGCGGCGAGCACAACCTGCACGCGGGGCTCCCGAGCGCGGCGATGCGCTTTGCCCGATTATCGGCAAGCCGGGCGCGGCATGTGAGCCGTCCGGCGCCCGCCCGCTTAGACCCCCGACTCTTCCTCCATGGGCGGCGCGTACCGCCCGCGCACGATCTGCGGCAGGTTGATGGCGACCGTCGTCAGGGCCAGCACCGCGGCCAGGAGCCAGAGGATCTGCCGGAAATCCCGGTCCTCCGGGGTGTCGGCCGGCGCGAAATAGGCCCACAACGCCACCGCCAGCGTCAGGGCGGCGGGGATCCACACCAGCTCCCAGCGCGTCACCCGCTGGGCGGCGATACCGGCAAAGAAGCCGACGACGCCCGCCGCCACGGCGATCTGGCCGGCGATCGGGTTGTGCAGGTTATCGTACCAGTCAAACAGGACGAAGAACAGCACCATGAACGCGCCCGCCGTCACCGGCGGCACCAGCACCACCCACGGTCGCTCCCGGTCCCACCACATCGGTTCCTGCCTCCGCCCACCCGGCACGCATCAGATATTGGAGCGCGTTTGCCCCCCGTCCACGTTGATGCAGGCGCCGGTCACCCATGAGGCGCGCGGGGAGCAGAGGAAGACGACCACGTTCGCCACCTCCTCCGGCCGGCCAAAGCGGCCGAAGGCGATGTTCTGCTCCACAAAGCGCCGCATGCCCTCCGGGTCGGCCTGCACCCGCCGCCACCAGCCGCCGCCCTCAAACAGGATAGAGCCGGGCGCCACGGAGTTGACGCGGATGTTGTCTTTGGCCAGGGCCAGCGCCAGTTGCTTGGCGTGCGCGATCATCGCCGCCTTGACGGCGTTGTAGCTGGGCAGGCCACCCGCCTCGCGCCCCCAGATAGAGGCGATGTGCACGATGCTGCCGCCGCCCACCGCGCGCATCTCCGGGATCACCGCGCGCGAGCAGCGCACCGCCGCCATCACATTCGCCTCCCAGGACTGGTCCCAGGCCGCGTCGTCCTCGCCCGGGAAGGCGCCGCCCACGTTGTTGACGAGGATGTCCACCCGCCCAAAGGCCGCCTTGGCCGCCCCCACCACCCGCTCGGCCGCATCCGGCCGCGTCAGGTCTACCGGCACGCCCACGGCGGCGACGCCCAGGGCCTCGACCTCCCGCACCGTCTCCGCCAGCCTCTCCGCGCCGCGGGCGGTAAGCACCACCCGCGCCCCCTCTGCGGCCAGGCCCAGGGCGATGGCCCGGCCGATGCCACGGCTGGAGCCGGTGACGATGGCGACCCTGTCCTTGAGCTCTAGGTCCATGTGACCATCAGGGTGATGGAAAGTGGCCGCTGGCCGAGCCTAAGGTAGCAGCCCGCCCCCTTGCGGACAATCGCCCCGGCCAGGGCTGGGGGGAGCGTGTTCCACGGCGAGGGCGGCTACGGGGATTCATCCGTTTCATCCGGCACTAAGGGTGTCTCGGCGGATGAATCGATTCCGACCCGCCCCTCGGCCGGCCCTCACCCCCGGCCGGCCCTCACCCCCGGCCCCTCTCCCGCACGCGGGAGAGGGGAGTTTCTCGTTGGCGAAGCCGCTCTGCCGGCGCCAGCCCCCTCGCTCGTGTCAAGCGGGAGAGGGGAGCATCGTGCGCGAAGCGGCTCTGCTCGCGTCAGACTGCCTGGCCCTCACCCCCGACCCCTCTCCCGCATGCGGGAGAGGGGAGTTTCTCGTCGGCGAAGCCGCTTTGCCAGCGCCAGTTCCCCCCTCTCCCTCTTGGCGAGGGAGAGGGGGCAGGGGGGTGAGGGCCTGCAAGTGAGGGCCTGCGCGCCAGCCCCGCGCCCGGCGCGGTAGTTTGACATCACCCACGACATGAGAAAAATGTCGTGATGTCAAACTATTCTCTCCCAGGCGACGAGGGGCGATAGGTTGACATCACGGCGCGTGTGTAGGGTGTGGACGTGATGTCATACTACCCTGCCGGCCCCTCGCCCTGGCAGGGGGGTGAGGGCCGGTACCCGCACGCCGGGGTGAGGGCAGCCACGGGTGACGTCGCGGCTGCGCCGCCGACGTGATAGGCTCACCCCAGCCGGCTGCCCCACAGGGGTGGCTTGCAAGCGTGTTCCTGCGAAGAGGGATCGAGATGGCGGTCTCCGTGGGCGAGCGGGCGCCCGATTTCACCCTGCGCGACGCCACCGGCCGCGGCGAGGTCAAACTGTCCGACTTTGCCGGGCGCCCCGTGGTGCTGGCCTTCTACGCGCTCGCCTTCACCGGCGGCTGAACGCGTGAGATGCAGGCCTTCCGCGACCGCCAGGCGGAGTTCGCGAAGGCCGGCGCCCAGGTGCTGGGCGTGAGCGTGGACCCCTGGCCCGCCGCCGAGGCGTTCCGCAAGGAGCTGGGATGCGACTTCCCCTTGCTGGGCGACTGGCCGCTCAACCGCGTCGGTCAGGCCTATGGCGTCTACCAACCGGATCGCTACGTGCACCGGCGCGTGACGTTCGTGCTGGATAAGGACCATATCGTGCGCGCAGTGATCGACGACCCACGCGATATGGAGCGGCACGCCGTGGAGGCGCTGGCGGCCGTGCAGCGGCTGGCAGCCGAGTGAGGGCGGACGAAGTCGCTCCCGCCGCCCGGCGCCCGGCTCACCCCGGCAGAACCACGGGCGCCAGGCAGCCCGCGGTGGTGGGATGCTGGCCGACCATGCCTTGACAGCCGTCGGTACGGCTTCCTACGCTGCCGCTATTCAGCGCGGGAGGTCTCGGCGATGGGCGAGGAGCGCTGGGGGGCGCTGGCGGGCGTGCGCATCCTGGACCTGGGCTGGGCGATGGCCGGGCCGCAGGCCACCGCCATCCTTGCTGCCTACGGCGCGGAGGTGATCCGCGTGGAGAGCCGCGCCCGTCCGGACCTGGCCCGCACCACCTTCGGCCCCATCATCAACCCCGACGACCCGTACGACGGCTCCGGCTACTTCACCAACTTCAACCGCAACAAGCGCTCGATCACCCTCAACATGACCACCCCACGCGGGCGCGAGCTGTTTGCACGGCTGCTCACCGTGGCCGACGGCGTGCTGGAAAACTTCTCCGCCGGGGTGATGCGCGCCTGGGGCTTCTCCTACGAGGCGATGGCGCGCATCAAGCCGGACATCGTGTACGTTTCCATGGCCGGCTTCGGCCACACCGGCCCCTACCGCGACTACCAGACCTTCGGCCCCTCCGTGCAGGCCGTCTCCGGCCTCACCCACCTCTCCGGCTTCCCCGACCGTGAGCCGGCCGGCTGGGGCTACTCCTATATGGACCACACGGGCGGCTATTATGGCGCCATCGCCATGCTCCAGGCCCTGCTTCACCGCCGCCGTACCGGCCGGGGGCAGCACGTGGACCTCTCGCAAGTCGAGGCCGCCATCACCCTCACCGGTACCGCCATCCTGGATAAGGTGGTGAACGGCCGCCCCTCCACCCGCATCGGGAACGCGTCCGGCGAACCGCCCATGGCCCCGCACGGCGTCTACCGCTGCGCGCCCGATCCCGACCCGCAGGTGGGCGACGATAGCTGGATCGCCCTCGCCGTGGAAACGGTCGACCAGTGGCGCGCCTTGTGCGCGGTGATCGACGCCCCGGACCTGGCCGCCGATCCCGAGCTGGCCACCCTGGCCGGTCGCCGGCGTCGCGCCGCCGAGATCGACGCCGCCATCGAGGCTTGGACCCGCCCGCGCTCCCCCTGGCAGGCGATGGCGGCCCTGCAGGCCGCCGGCGTGCCGGCCGGCGCCGTACAGCGCTCGCGCGACCTCGTGGAGCGCGACCCGCAACTGCGTCACCGCGGCATGCACCCCACCGTGGAGCACCCGTTGCTCGGCATGCTCACCGTGGACGGCGTGCCGGTGCGCTTCTCCCGCACCCCGGCCGCCGTCCGCCGCGCCGGGCCGCTCATCGGCGAGGCCAACGCCGAGGTGTTCGGCGGCCTGCTCGGCCTCCCCCCGGAGGAGATCGCCGCCCTAGAGGCCGAGCGCGTCCTCTGGTAGACACTATTCGGATTGACGAACGCCGTATAATCGCTCCACCGAAAGAGATCGCGGTGCAAGCCGGGAGGGACGCCATGCTCTACTTCGCGCGCTTTGAGGTGAGCCAGCCGGCGGGGATGCCGCTAGATCAGTTCCTCGCCCACTGGTACGAGGAGGCGAAGGCCGCCCAGCAGGCCCAGGCGGCCGGGGTGGTCAAGGGGCTCTGGAAGGTAGCCGGACAGCGGGTCGTGCTGGCGGTGCTGGACTTGCCGGACCACGACGCCGTGGATCGGGCGCTGGCCGGTCTGCCCATCTTCCGCAGCCTGGGCGGCGCGATCAAGACCGAGGTCCTCCCCATCCGCCCCTACGAGGCGTTCGCTGAGGACCTGCGGCGGGCCGTGGAGGGGGCAGCCGCGCCGGCCTCGTAGGGCCGTGAGGAACCCTCACCCCCAGCCCCCGGCCGAAGGCACGGGGCCGGGCCTCTCTCGTGTGCGGGAGGGTGGTCGGAGGGCGGGGTGAGGGCTCGCCAGGGCCAGGAGTGCGGGCGGGTGTTCCAGGCCCTCTACGGGGATGGGCCCTCACCCCCTGCCCCCTCTCCCTCTGACGAGGGCGAGGGGGGTCTGCCGCCGGCCAAGCCGCTTCGCCAGCGCTGCTCGGCGCTTCCGCTTGGCGAGGGCGAGGGGAGTCTGGCGCTAGCGAAGCTACTTCGCTGGTGATGCTCCCCTCTCCCGCTTGCGGGAGAGGCCCGGCCCCGGTCGAGCCGGGGTACACTCCGCACGGGCCCCCCGGCGGACCCCGGCCACGGCCGGGGCGGTAGCCGGGCCGTGCCGGAGTCAACCCCGGTCATGCCGGGGGCCGGGGGCTGGGGGTGAGGGCCGACCCTGCTGGGGTGCGGGCAGGGGTTGCAAGCCCTCACCCCCCTACCCCCCTCTCCCTCTGACGAGGGCGAGGGGGGCTGACGTTGGCGACGCTACTTCGCTGATGATGCTCCCCTCTCCCGCCCTGCGGGAGAGGGGCCGGGGGTGAGGGCCGGCACCCAGCACGCAGCACTTCTCACCGGGGCCGGGAGTGCGGGCCGGGTTTAGCTTCGCGAGGCGCCCGCCCACGATCACGCGCCGGCCCGCCGCTCCGCCTCCCGGATGGCGCGCCAGAGCTTGTGCGGGGTGAGGGGCAGGTCCAGGTGACGGATGCCCAGCGGCGCCAGGGCGTCCATCACCGCGTTGGCGATGGCCGGCACGCTGCCGATCGTCCCCGCCTCTCCCACGCCCTTCAGCCCCAGCGGCGTGCGCGGCGAGGGTGTGACCGTGTGGTCGAGCCGCATGCGCGGCATGGCGGCGGCGGTGGGGAGGGCGTAGTCCAGGAAGGTGCCGGTGAGGAGCTGGCCGCTCTCGTCGTACACCACCTCCTCCAACAGCGCCTGGCCCACGCCCTGGGCAATGCCGCCGTGCACCTGCCCCGCCACCAGCAGCGGGTTGATCACCGGCCCGCAGTCGTCCACCCCGTCAAACCGCAGGAGCTTGACCTCCCCCGTCTCCCGGTCCACCTCCACCATCGCCAGATAGGCGCCAAAGGGGAAGGTGATTCCCTGCGAGCCGTAGAACTGCTGCGCCTCCAGGCCGGGGTCCTCACCCGGTGGCGGCGCCGCGTACGCCCGGGCCGCCACCTGGGCGAAGCTCACGCCGCGCTCCGGGGCGTCCACCGGCTCGATACGGCCGTCGCGGAAGCGCAGGTCCTCGGGGCTGGCGTCCAGCATGTCGGCGGCGATGCGCCGCATCTTGTCTTCGACTTTGCGCAGGGCCAGGTACACGGCCGAACCGCCCATCACCATGCTCCGGCTGCCAAACGTGCCCACCCCCTCCGGCACCACAGCCGTGTCGTGCTCGAGCACGGTCACCTGCTCCGGGGGAACGCCCAGCACCTCACAGGCGAGCTGGGTGAACGCCGTCTCGTGCCCCTGCCCGTGCGCCGAGACGCCGGTGAGTACCTCCACCGCGCCCGTGCGGTGCACGCGCACCGCCCCGTACTCGAACGACATCATCAGCCCGCCGCCTTCGCGCACGCTGGGCGGGCCGCAGCTCTCCACGTAACAGGAGATGCCGATGCCCACCAGCCGGCCCTGGGCGCGGGCGGCGTCGCGTCGGCGCTTGAGTTCCTCGTAGTTGACGTTTTGCAGCAGCTTGGTCAGCGCGCCGTCATAGTTGCCGCTGTCGTACACCATGCCGGTGACGGTGCGGTAGGGGAACGCATCGGGCGGGATGAAGTTCTTGCGCCGCAGTTCGATGGGGTCCATCCCCAGCTCGCGCGCCAGGAGGTCCATAGCCCGCTCCATGAAGTAGACGGCCTCCGGCCGGCCGGCGCCGCGGTAGGCGGCGGTGGGGGTCTTGTTGGTGAGGGCCTCGGTGAGGGTGATGCGCGCGGCGGGAACGCGGTACACGTTCGGCGCCAGGCGGACGGTGTTGCCCAGCAGGCCGGCCGTGCTCAGGTCGCAGGTGTGGCCCAGATCGGCGATGATATCGAGCGTCATGCCCAGCAGGGTGCCATCCCGCCGGGCGGCCAGGGCGATGGTGGCCACCTGCCCACGCCCGTGCGAGGTGGCGGTGAAGGACTCGGAGCGGGTCTCGATCCACTTCACCGGCCGCCCCAGGCGCATGGCCAGGAAGCAGGCCAGCACCTCCTCGCCGTAGACGTTGCCCTTGGCGCCGAACCCGCCGCCCACCTCAGGCGCGATCACGCGCACGCGGCTGGTGGGCAGGCCTGTCATCTGGGCGATGATGGCGCGGGCGCGGTGCGGCGCCTGGGTGGTGCTCCACACGGTGAGCATGCGCTCCCAGGGATGATAGCTGGCCACCACGCCGCGCGGCTCGATCGCCGCAGGGGCCAACCGTGCGCAGGTCATACGCTGGCGGACCACCACGTCCGCCTGGGCGAAGGCAGCGTCCACGTCACCCTCGCCGTGTGGCGCCTCCAGCACGATGGCGTTGTTGGGGAAGTCGTCCCAGAGCTGGGGCGCACCCGGCTTGATCGCCTCCTCCGGGTCCACCACCGCCGGCAGCGGCTCGTACTCCACCTGGACGGCCTCGGCCGCGTCGGAGGCCAGGTAGCGGTCCTCGGCCAGCACGGCCGCCACCGCCTCGCCCACCTTGCGCACCTTGTCTCGGGCCAGCACGAAACGCGGCGGCTGCCGGTAGCCGGGGTTGGGCGGGAAGGGCGGCGCGAACCCCGCCGCCTCCTCGCCCGTGACCACGGCCACCACGCCCGGCATGGCCCGCGCGGCGGCCACGTCGACCCGCCGCACATGGGCATGCGCGTGCGGTGACCGCACAAAGGCCATGTACAGCATCCCCGGCAGCGTGATGTCGTCAATGAACGTGGCGCTGCCGGTGATAAGCCGCGGGTCTTCCCGCCGTTTGACCGGCGTGCCGAACCAGCGCGCGTGCATGAACGGACCAATGCCGTGCCCTTCAGACATCCGCCAGCCTCCTGTACGGTCGCGACCATGCGGATCGTCCGGGACGGGCATGTGGGGGTCAAGGGCGCCGCGCTCCGGCCCGTGCCGCCAGCAGAAGGCGGACGAGGGTGAGGAACAACGCCGTCGCGCCGCTTGCCAGGTACAACCACTGCATCCAGGCCATGTCCGAGCTGCTGCCGGCCAAAAGGCCGTGCACCGTCGCCAGCACGTACAGGCCGAACGTCGCGGCGTGCAGACGGCGCCACATCCGCTGGCCAATGTGAGCGCGCACGTAGAAGCTGGCGGTGATCAGCGCCGTCAGGTACAGGGCCAGCACACCCAACCCGGTGGCCAGCGGACGGTACGACGCCGTGAACGGCACCAGCACCTGGAGCAAGGAGAACGGCTCGGTGCGGTCCGCGAGCAGCGCGCCCGCGTGCAGGGCCGCGAACCCCAGCGCCAGCCAGGAGCAGTGCTCGTGCAGGGCGTACACATCCGCCCGGCTCAGCCACCGGTCGAGCAGGCGGGTGGAGATGAGCAGGCCGAGCAGGGCAGTGGCGCTGAGCAGCAGGTAGGCGGTGATGCCGGCCGCGCGGCTGGTGTACCAGGGGAGCTTGCCGGCCAGCGTCGCCACCCCCTCCGCGCCCAGGGCCCGCCCGAGGACAAATGACAGCACCGCCGTACCAGTGAGCGCCACCAGATACCAGAGGGCACCCCAGCCCCCGGCAAGGCCGGGGCGGTCTAGGCTTCGGTCGGATGCCATGTCGCCCACCTCTCCCGGTTTGAGAACCCGACGCTCGTGACCGTGCCATGGACATCGACCAGCACCCCGGCCAGGCAGCCGCTGAGCGTCAGTACCGTCGCCGCCTTCTCGCGGCCTAAGAGCAGCGCGGCCGTGGCGGCGACCTCGGCGGCGGCGGCGCGCGGCGCGGCCACGGTCACCTGCACCAGGTCAGTGCGCGCCGGTCGCCCCGTGCGCGGGTCGATGATGTGGTGGTACGGCCCGGCCGCGGTGCACCAGCGCCGACGGAGCACGCCGGAGGTGGCCACACCGCCGGCACGCAGGGAGAGCACGCCCAGCGCCCGCGACTCATCCCAGGGGTCGGCGACCTCGATCTGCCACGCTTCCTCACCGGGCGGCCGACCGGCCACGGCGATATCGCCCCCCAGGTCCGCCAGGGCCGCACCGTAGCGGCGCAGGCGACGGACCACGGCGTCGGCCAGCCAGCCCTTGGCGATACCGCCCAGGTCCAGCCCCGCACCGACCGGCACGCGCACCGTGCCGGCTTGCCAATCGATCTCGACGGCGCGGAAGCGAGCGCGCGGAACGTCCGGCGCATCCGCCGTTACTGCGCCGCCCTTCGCCAGCAGGGCGAAATCGCGGTCGTAACCCGCCGCCTGCACGGCGCGCAGCACGGTGGGATCGAACAGGCCGCCGGTGGCGTGGGCGGCGGCCAGCGCCTCCGCCACAACCGCCCGCGTGAGACGGCCCACGCGCACGGGCTCTCCCGCCCGCCGGTTGATGCGGGAGAGGTCGCTCCGCGGATCGAAGCGGCTCAACCGACGCTCGGCACGGCGCAATAGGGCGACCGCCCGCTGCAGCGCACCGGCCGCCTCCTGCTCGCGGCCGGGCCGCGGCCAGAGCCGGACGTACACCTCCGTGCCGAAGCCGTGGAAGGCCTGAACCAGGGGGGTAGACGTGCCGTTCATGCCGGGCCTCACACGGGTCACGATTGCCGGGTGCGCACCCGCATCGGTTGACGCGCCGCTACGGGCACACCGGTGGTGGATGAGGGCACGGCCGAGGTTACGGTCGGCGCCGGCTGCGCCGCGACCGGCGCCGGCGCCGTGAGCTCACGCTCTTGGGACAGATCGGTGACCGCCACCGCGCCGAAGACGGCCAGCAGCGCCCCCAGGCTGGCAGCCGTCGCCCGCCGCTTGAGGGCACGGCGGCGGGCGGCGCGATCGGTGGGTTGTGGCCGCGGGTTAGTCGTCGTCATGGTCGTCTTCCTCCCGGTCATGTCGGTCTCCTCGTCGCTCAAACGACGGCTCCCGCTCCCGACGCTGTCTCAGTCTCGTGGTCACGGTAGCGTCCGGTTGGGACGGCAGCGTCACGCTCTCGGTGACGATGGCGGGCGGCTCCGGCCGCCCCGCGGGGCCCCTGAAACCGAACGCACCCGCGTGTGCGCCCGCCCCCACCACGAAGGCCACCGCGGCGACGGTGAGAACGCTTGCTAGAAGCAGGGCCTGTGACCGTGTCATACCGCGCCTCCGCTGGTGCTCTCTGCAGCCCACGCTACCCGCCCGGCATGAGAACCGCCTGAATAATTGATGAGCGTTTGCTCATCCGTCTCTCATCCTGCTCTCATGAAATTGGGCTACGGTAAGGGCGGTAGGGAGGAAGCCGATGCGCGTGCTGGTCGTGGAGGACGAGCGCCGGCTGGCGCGCCTGCTCCGCCGGGTGCTGGAGGAAGAGCGCTACACCGTCGACGAAGCGCACGACGGGGTGGAAGGCGAGGACCTGGCCCGCACCGGCGTGCACGACGTGATCATCCTGGACGTGATGCTGCCGGGTCGCGACGGGCTGACCGTTTGCCGCAACCTGCGCCGGGACCGCGTGGCCACGCCCATCCTGATGCTCACCGCCCGCGACACAGTGCCGGACCGCGTCACCGGGCTGGATGCCGGTGCGGACGATTACCTGGTCAAGCCGTTCGCCTTCGCCGAGCTGTTGGCGCGCCTGCGGGCCCTCACCCGCCGCCGCACGCCGGAGCTGGCGCCCACCCGCCTGGAGGCGGGCGACCTGGTGATGGACCTCGTCAAGCATGAGGTGACCCGCGCCGGCAAGGTCATCGACCTGACCCCGCGCGAGTACGCCCTGCTGGAGTACTTCCTGCGCCATCCCGGACACGTGCTCAGCCGCGCCCGCCTGTTGGAGGCGGTCTGGCGCTACGACGCTGAGGTGACCTCAAACGTGGTCGATATCTACGTCCACTACCTGCGGGAGAAGATCGACCGCGGCTTCGAGCGCAAGCTGCTGCATACCGTCCGGGGCGCCGGATATGTCTTACGGCCCTGACCGTGTTTACCGCTGCCCGTCTCCGGCTTGCCCTTCTCTACGCCGCCCTTATGGCCGCCACGCTGGCCCTGGTGGCCGGTGGGATCGTCCTGTTCAACGCGCGCGAGGCGCGGCGGGCGGGCGACCTGGAGCTGCGCCTGCGCGCCGAGGCGCTGGCCGCCGACCTGCTGCGCAGCGGCGACCGGCGTGGCCGCCGCTCTGAGGACGAGTTCCATCTCGACGATGAGTCCCATCGCCTGGAGCGGGCCGGGGTGCTGGGCTACGTCCTGCCCGTGGAGGGCGGCCGAGTGCTGCCGCCACCGCCGGGCGCGTTCCCGGACCTGCCCAACGTGGACGCCGCCGCGGCCGCCCTGGCAGCGCGCGCCGGGCGCTTTGCCACCGTGACCACCGCCGGTGGACAGGCGCGGCTGTACAGCCTGCCCGCGATGCGCAACGGCCGGCCGATTGCCGTGGTGCAGACGGCGCGCTCGCGCTACTTCGTGGAGACGGCACTGGCGCGACTGCTGCTGGCGGTGATGGGCATCGGTGCCGGCGGCTTGGTGCTGTCCGCGGGCGCCGGCTTCTGGCTGGCCGGCCGCACCCTCCGCCCCATCGCCCACGCCATGGAGCGCCAGCGCCGCTTCACCGCCGACGCCTCACACGAGCTGCGCACTCCCCTCACCCTGATCCGCGGCAACGCCGAGCTCCTGGCCCGTCACCCGGACCGCCCCATCGGTGAGTACGGCGATGTGGTGCAGGACATTATCGCCGAGAGCGATCGGCTGGGCCGCCTGGTAGCGGACCTGCTCACCCTCGCCCGCGTCGATGAGGGCCGCCTCCAGCTCCTCCTGGCCGACGTGGATCTGTCCGCCGTGGCCGCCGCTCTGGCACGCGAGTTCGAGCCCCTGGCCACCGCCAGAGGACTGACGCTGCGCGCCGAGATCGCGCCCGGGGTGCACGTGCGCGGCGACGCCGACCGCCTGCGCCAGCTCGGCGTGATCCTGCTCGACAACGCGGTGCGCTACACCCAGGCCGGCGCGGTGACGCTGCGCCTGACGGGCGGCCATGGCGCCATCCTGAGCGTAAGCGACACCGGCCCCGGCATCGCGCCGGAGCACCTGCCGCACATCTTCGAGCGGTTCTACCGCGCCGACCCGGCCCGCTCCTCCGATCAGGGCGGCTTCGGGCTGGGGTTAGCCATCGCCCGCTGGATCGCGGAAGCACACGGCGGCCGGATTGAGGTAACGAGCGCGCCGGGGCGCGGCAGCACCTTCAGCGTGCGCCTGCCCTCGAAGTGAGGGCGACGCCTCGGTCGGCTGGGGTGAGGGTCCGCTCGAGCAATGGCTGGGGGCGGAGATGTTCAGGGTGTATACTGTACGAGACCGCGTGATCTCATCTGTGATGCCTCCCGCCAGAGGTGCCCACCATTATGGCCACCACGGCCACTGCCCCTGCGCCGTCCGTGCCCATCCCCCGAACGTACAACATCGCCACGGCGTACATCGACGACCTGGTCACACCGGACCGGGCGCACCGGACGGCCTACATCAGTGGCGATGAACGCGTCACCTACGCCGCTCTGCGCGACCGCATCAACCGCGCGGGCAACGCGTTCCGCGCTCTGGGCGTGGAGATGGAGCAACGGGTGGCGCTCCTGCTGCCCAACCAGCCGGAGCTCGTGGCCGCCTTCTTCGGCGCGGCCACGATCGGCGCGGTGGCGGCGCCGATGAGCGCCGCCGTGACCGCGAGCGAGCAGATCTTCCGGCTCAACGATAGCCGCGCCCGCGCGCTCGTCGCCGCCGAGCCGCTGTGGCAGGCCCCGCGGCCCCGGCGCGGTGAGCTGCCCTTCCTCAAACACATCCTGCTCGTCGACGGAGCGCTGCAGGCGCCGGACGAGCACGCCTGGGCCGCGCGAACGGCCGCCGCCGCGTCGGAGCTGGCGGCGGCTCCCACCACCTGCGATGATATGGCCTTCTGGCTCCACACCTCCGGCAGCACCGGCACGCCCAAGTGGGCCGTGCACCTGCACCGCAACGTGCCCTACGCCGAGCAGGGGTACGTCACGCCCGTGATCGGCCTGCGCCCCGACGACGTGCGCTTCGCCAGCGGGCCGCTGTTCCACGCCTACCCGCTAGGGCTGGCCACCTACTTCGCTCTCAGAGCTGGGGCCACGGTCGTGCTCCACCGCGAGCGTCCGACGCCGGCGCGGGTGTTTGATACCATCGCCCGCTACCGGGTGACGGTGTTCGCGGCGGTACCCACGCTGTACGCGCAATTGCTCCACGCCGCGGAGGTAGGAGAGCCGGCCGACTTCAACAGCGTGCGCCTGTGCCTGTCCGCCGCCGAGCCCCTCCCCGCCGACCCGTACCGCCGCTTCCGCGCCCGCTTCGGTGTGGAGGTGCTGGATGGCATCGGCACCGCCGAAGCGCTGCACGTCTTCATGAGCAACCGCTTGGGCGACGTGCGCCCCGGCAGCTCTGGCCGGCCCGTGCCCGGCTATGAGGTGGGCCTACTTGACGACGACGGCAACGAGGTGTCGCCCGGCGAGGAGGAGCGGCATGTCCTCGCCCGCGTGTTCGCCGAGGGGGGCTGGATCCTCCCTCGCGAGGGGCGCCTGCCCATGCCGCAGGACCGCTGAGCCACCGCGGCGGGAGCGGGTGGTCGATGGCTGTGCGCTACACCGCCGGTCCGGTGCACCTGGCCTACGAGCTGGTGGGCTCCGGGGAGCCGTTGTTGGCCGTCACCCCGGGCTGGGTGAGCCACCTCGCGGTCGACTGGCAGTGGCCGGAGATCCGTGCCTATTACCAGCGCCTGGCGGCCGGACGCACGCTCCTGCGCTGGGACAAGCGCGGCACCGGCCTGTCCGACCGGCCGCAGGGAACCGAGCCCTACGCCCTGGAGACGCGCATGCGCGACATGGAGGCGGTGCTGGACGCGGCCGGGGTGCGCCGTGCCGCCCTCCTGGGCTGGTCGGACGGCGGGCTGATGGCGCTCGCCTTCGCGGCCCGCCACCCGCAACGGGTTTCGCACCTCATCCTGTACGGCGCCTACGCCCGCCTGGCGTGGGCGCCTGACTACCCGCATGGCCTCGATGAGCGCCAGCGCGAGGCGATCGTCACCCTCGTGCGCGCCGAGTGGGGGCTAGGCTCGCGCCTACTGGCCGATCTGGTGATCCCGGAAGCGGATGCACCCATGGTGGCCCGGTTCACGGCGTATCAACGCGTCGCCACCTCACCGCAGGCAGCGGTGGATATCCTGCTCGCCAACTGGCAGGCGGATGTGCGCCCGTTGCTGCCGCACATTACCGCGCCCGCCCTAGTGCTCCACCGCCGCCACGACCTGCACATCCCCTTCGCGCTCGGCTGCTACTTGGCCGAGCACCTGCCCAACGCCCGCCTCGTAGCGTTGGAGGGCGAGCATCACGTGCCGTTTTTCGGCGACACCGAGGCCGTTGTCACCGCCGTGGACGGCTTTCTGTCCGCGATGCCGCGCCGGCCCGTGCCGGGTCTCACCCCGCGTGAGCTGGAGGTGCTGCGCCTGCTGGCGGAGGGGCTGTCCAACCGCGCCATTGCGGCTCGACTGGTGGTGAGCGAGAAGACGATGGGCACGCATCTGGCGCACATCTACGCCAAGCTGGGCGTCACCACGCGCGGGGCGGCGGCTGCCTTCGCCTATCGTCACGGCCTGGTTGAGTAGCGGCCGGGCGCTCAGGCGAACGCCTGAGCCGGGGACGGCGCGCGGCCCGCGCAAGATGCAGCGTTCACCGGATGTCGCGCGGCTCCAGCTCGGGCAAGCTCTGCCTCGACACCGTGCCGTGGAGGCGCACATGGCCATCGGCATCTTCTTCACCATCGATTGCACCCAGGAGCAGTACGACGCCGTTATGCGCCGACTGGAGGCAGCGGGGGCCGCGGCGCCGCGCGGGCGGCGCTACCACGTGGCCGGGCCGGCCGGCGGCGCCTGGCGGGTGGTGGACGTGTGGGACACGCCGGCCGAGTTTGAGACCTTTGCCCGCACGTTGCTGCCGATCATGCAGGAGGTGGGTATCCCGCCCGTGCGGCCGGATGTGTTTCCGGTACATGCCATCGTTGACGGCCGGGCCCACCCCAGCGCACCGGGGGCGGCCGGCCCCGCCTGAGGGGCCGCCCAGGAGCGGCGGCTCAATCGCTGAAGTGCTCGGCGAAGGCCGCCAGCACCGCCTCCGGCTCCTCCATGGGAATGAAGTGGCTGGCGGCCACGGCCACCTCTCGACAGTGCGGGATGCGCCGGTCGGCGTCGGGCGGTGACGGTGAGGGACGGTCGCCGGTGGCGGTGGCGCGCAGCAGCAGCACCGGGATGGGCAGGCGCACCAGATCGGGCCAGGGGTCGAAGGTGGTGCCGGCCTCAAACACGGCGGCCTCCACCTCCGGCCGGCACTTCAGTTCGTAGTGCCCGTCTGGCCGGCGGCGCAGGCCGTGCTGCGCGTAGGCGTGCAGGAACTCCGGCCGCCAGCGGGCGAACGCCGCGCGGCCGCGCATCGTCTCCTCGAATTGGTGGGGGCTGTCCCACACGGCGCGGCGCCGCCGGGCGCTCTCGGCCATGCGGTTGGGGGCGTTGGCCGCGCGCTCGTCGGGCCCGCCCCGCAGGACCGGGTCGATCAGCACCGCGCGACGGATGCTGCCCGGGTGGCGGGCGGCGCACACCGCCACTGAGGTGCCACCGAAGGAGTGGCCGGCGGCGAAACAGCCCGTCACCCCCAGGGCCGCGATCACCTGGTACAGGTCTTCGGCGAAGCGGCTCCAGCCGAAATCGGTGCTGGGCAACCCGGAATCACCGTGGCCGCGCTGGTCGAGGGCGATGACACGGAAGCGGTCGCGCAGGTGCGGCACCAGCGGGTCCCACACACGGGCGTGAAAGCCGTTGGCGTGCAGCAGGAAGAGCGGCGGGCCGTCGCCACCCCAATCGATGTAATGCAGTCGCACCTCCGGCGTTTCCACGTAGCCATGCGTGGGTTCCATCGCCGCTCCCGTGTCGTCCACCTTCGCCCCCTCTCTCGCGTGCGGGAGGAGGATGAAGGCCGGCCTTCCTCCCCTGAGCGTGACCCGTGGCGCCCCGAGGCGCAAGGGCACCGCCCCTGAGCGTGACCCGTGGCGCCCCGAGGCGCAAGGGCACCGCCGCCGCGCTCAACGGCCGCGGAAGCGGGGGAGGCGTTTCTCCAGGAAGGCACGCTGCCCCTCGGCGCGGTCCTCTGTGCGGCCGGACTGGAAGACCGCGTAACCCTGCAGGGCGTAGGCGCGCGCCGGCGGCTGGTGCCATCCTTCGTAGAGCGCCCTCTTGGTGAAGCCCAACGCGGCAGTGGCGGCGCGCGCCAGCTCCGTCGCGAAGGCACGGGTAGCCTCGCCCAGGTGTCCGTCGGGCACCACGCGCGTGACGAGCCCCCACCGCTCGGCCTCCTGCGCCGTCAGCGGTTCCCCGGTCAGCACCAGGCGCGCCGCCACGCCGATGCCAACGTACTCGTGCAGCAGGTTCGTGCCGGTTGCCATCCCCCGCTTGACGAACGGGGCGGCCAGCGTGACAGAGGCAGCAGCAATGCGGAAGTCACAGGCCAGCGCCAGGTTCAAGCCGGCGCCATAGGCGTAACCGTTGAGTGCGGCCACCACCGGCTTCGGCAGCGCGCGGATGGCCAGCACGATCTGCGGCCACCGCCCCTCGCCCTCCACGTAGCGCCGCTCGATCTCGGTGCGGGTCGCGTCCGTCGCTTGCTCGGCGAACGCCGTGCCCTCCTTGAGGTCATCACCGGCGCAGAAGGCGCGCCCGGCGCCGGTAAGCACCACGCAGCGCACTTCCGCATCGGCGGCGCAGCGTGCCAAGGCGTCCAAGAGCTCCAGGCCCAGACGCCGGTTGAGCGCGTTCAGTCGCTCCGGCCGGTTGAGGGTGATGGTGGTGACGCCATCCGCGCTTGCCAGGAGCAGGTGCTCGTACGTCATGCGCATCACCGCCCTATCGTGCGATACGGCCCCTCGACGCAGGCCGCGCGGCGCTGCGTCGCCAGGTGCGCAAGCAGCTCCTGGTAGGCCGGGTCGTCCAACGGTGGCGTCGTCATGATGATGGCGTCCTCGCCGGTATCGGTGTAGTAGCGCCGTCGGACCCCGACCCGCCGAAAGCCGAACTTCTCGTAGAGGCGCTGGGCGGGCAGGTTGGAGACCCGTACCTCCAGCGTGACGGTCCTTGCCTCCCGCTCACGGGCCAGCTCCAGCGCGCGGGCCAGCAAGCGTTCGCCGATCCCCCGCCGCCGGTACTCAGGATGGGTGGCGATGGCCACGATGTGGGCCTCATCGACCATCAACCACAGGCCGAGGTATCCCACAATCCGCCCATCAGCGACGTGCGCCCGCTCGCCTGGCCGCTGCAGCCAGCGGCGCAAGGGCGAACGGGCCAAAAGCGGTGCCAGTCGGCCGCCGAGGCCCGTCCGTGCCTTCTTCTGCCCCGCCTGCCCCGCTCCCGTGCGCCCGTTGGAGTGTTCGACGGCCACGATGTACTGGGCCAGCCGGTTCTCCTCCAGCTCGCGCCGGTACGCCGATTCCGGCCAGACGGTGGGAAAGGAGGCGCGCTCAATGGCCATGACCTGTGGAATATCGGCCACGGTCATGGGCCGCAGTTCGATGGGGGCGCAGGCTGAGGACGAAAACGCTGACATCACCGAGCGCCGCAGGCCGATTGTAGCACCGCCGCTCCCCGCCGTGGGACGCACGGCCGTAACCCCCTGATTAACCCATTTGAGGAGGATCGGTCGACCAGCCCGTGAGGGTTACCATAAAACAGGGTGTTGATCAGCCCAGACCTGCCCCTCTCGCCCACCGCGCGAGTGCTCGGACGGGGCACCGACCACTCCCCGGCCACCGAAGCGCAACACCACCTGCATGGGAGGGGGGATGCATCGCGCTCACACGCCACGGGGCGCCACGGCACAGCCATCAGCCAGGTGTTCCGACCACCGTATCAGCGCCTAGATCAGAACAGCAGAAAGGAGAGCCCCCACCATGGCACTGACCCGCTGGGACCCGTTCGCGGAGATGACCACGCTTCGCCAGGCGATCGATCGGCTGTTCGAGGAAAGCTTCGTGCTGCCGCGTCGCATCTTCGGCCGGGAGATGGCCGAGGTGCCCATGGACCTCATCGAGCGCGACGACGCCCTGGTGGCCAAGGTGGCCCTCCCCGGTGTCAAGCCGGAGGACATCGAGGTCAACATCCAGAACAACGTGCTCACCATCCGTGGGGAGATCCGCGAGGAGGAGGTGGCACCGAAAGGGCGCTATTACTGGCGCGAGCGGCGCGCCGGCAGCTTCATGCGCCAGTGCACCCTGCCGGTGGAGGTCAACGCCGATGCGGCCACGGCCACCTACGAGAACGGCATCCTGACCATCACCATCCCCAAGGCCGAACGGGTGCGACCCAAGCAGATCCCCGTGCGGGTGCAGGGCGAGGCCCAGGCGGTTGCCACGGGCACGCAGACCACCCGCGGCTAAAGGACAGGGCCAGAGGGGCGACGGGTGGTGCCTCACCCGTCGCCCCAATCTTCGGCGATCAGTCATGCCGAGCAGGAGCCGCGTGTGACCTCCGCCGCGCACCAGCCGGAACCCGAGCGGCCCGTGACCATCCACGCCGACGGGCGCGAGCTTCCCGGTGCCCTGGGCGTGCCCCCCGCTGCGCGCGGGCTGGTGATCTTCGCCCACGGCAGCGGCAGCAGCCGGCTCAGCCCTCGCAACCGCGCCGTCGCCGCTGTGCTGCGTAGGGCCGGACTGGCCACCCTGCTCTTTGACCTGCTCACCGCTGCCGAAGAGCGGGAGGAGATGTGGACCCGCCACCTCCGCTTCGACATCGCCCTGCTCGCCCGCCGGCTGGTCGCCGCTACGCGCCAGATGGCGGCCGATCCGGCGACCGCTGCCCTGCCCCTCGGCTATTTCGGCGCCAGCACGGGCGCGGCCGCCGCGCTGGTGGCCGCGGCCGAGCTGGCCGAGGTCGTGCGCGCCGTGGTGTCGCGCGGCGGCCGGCCCGACCTCGCCGGCGACGCCCTGGAGCGCGTGCGCGCGCCCGTGCTGCTCATTGTGGGCGGCAACGACCCGCTGGTCCTGGAGCTCAACCAGCAGGCGATGACACGTCTGCGCGCCCCGCACCGCCTGGAGGTGATCCCCGGGGCCACCCACCTGTTCGAAGAGCCGGGCGCGCTGGAGCGCGTGGCCGAGCTGGCGCGCGACTGGTTCCTGGAGCACCTGCCCCAACCGGCTGGCGACCGGCAGCGGGCGGCCCCGTAGCGCCCCGCTTCCCGCACGCGCTACAGTCAAGTCGGGACGGGTCACAGGCCCGTCCCGACGTCTGCGTGCAGGAGGGGCTATGCCGGTCGTCGAGGCCAACGGCATTCGCATCCACTACCTGGAGCAGGGAGACGGGCCGCCGGTGGTGTGGCTGCCCGGTGGGAACGACCACGCCGCCATGGCCCTGCGCGCGCATGAGCGCCTGCTGGAGCGCTATCGGTTCATTGCGGTGGACCCGCGTGGTCAGGGCGGCACCACGGCGTTCGTCACCGCCGCCTCCTACGCACCCTCGCTCCTGGCTGCCGACCTCTTGGGCTTCCTTGACGCCCTCGGGCTGGAACGGCCGGTCCTGGGCGGCCATTCACGCGGGGCGCGGGCCGTGCTGGAGTTCGCGCGCCGCTTCCCCCAGCGGGTCCAGGCAGTGGTGGCGGTGGCGCCGCCCGCCCTGGGAGCGCACGGGGAGCGGCGGGAGTTCTACCTACGGGCGGCGCAGAAGGTGCGCCAGGAGGGGATCGACCCGTTCCTCAAGCGACTGCCCAGCGCACCCCGCCACCCGGAGCGACGCGCGGAGTGGGAGGCCCACCTGCGTGCCGTGGGCGCGGAGGCGCTGGCCGCGCAGTACGAGGCCCTGGCTGACCTGCGGCCGCTCACCGAAGATCCTGGCGGCCTCACCATGCCCATCCTCGTGGTGTGCGGCCAGCACGACCGCATGCTCGACGACGCGCGCGCCCTGGCCGCGACCGTGCCATCGGCCCGGCTGGTGGTCATCCCACGGGCCGGTCATGCACCGTTCAGCGAGGCCAAACCGGAGTACTTCGCCGTCGTCGAGGCGTTTCTGGCCGAGGTGACGGGCAGCGCGGTGCCGGCCGAGCGCGCCGGCTGATGACGCTCAGCGCACGCGCTCCACGTAGCCGATCCCGGCGTAGATGAACTGGTTGGGGCCCACGATCAGCCACTCGGTGCCCTTGCCCGGTTCCGCTTCCTGGCCGTTGAGCACGCGGCCCTGGACGTGAACCTCGGCCCCCTGTGGCACGGAACCCACCACGTTGCCGGGTTCCACGCGCGGCGCGCTGCGGATACGCAGGCCGCCCGCCTCCACCACACGCCCCGTCCATACCTCGTCCACGATGAGAAGACCACCCACGTTGCGTGGTGCGGGCGTCGGTGAGGGAGTCGGTGTCGGCAGAGGCGTGGGGCTGGCCTCCGGGGTGGGCGACGGCGAAGGCGCCGCGGCGGACTCCGTGGGCACCGGCGTCACCACCGCGCCAACAGGCGCACCCCCCTCGCCGCCCCGCCGCAGGGCCACCACGGCCCCGGCGGCCGCACCGGCGGCAAAGGCCAGCACTACCAGCCCGATGAGCAACGCCCGGCCAATGGCGGCCCCACGCGGGGCTGAGGCGGGATAGCGGCTGCCCGTCATCGCTCACCTCTGAGGCCGCCCGGCCGTCGCCCGCTCCCCCTCACGCGCTCCCCCCGCTCGAGCCGATCCGCCGCGCCCGGTTCTGGTCGGGCGCGCCGGGGAACAGCTCGGGATGCAGGATAGCGGCCAACAGCTCCAGGCCGTCCACCACGCGCGGGCCAGGGCGCGAGAAGAAGGCATTGGCGTCCACCACCCACACCTGCCCGGTCCGGACGGCCGGCGTCTGCCACCAGCCCGCCGGGATGGCGGCCCTCTCGTACTCCTGCAAAGTGCGCTCCACCCCGAACCCGCACGGCATGAGCACGGCCACCTCCGGCGCCGCCGCTATCACCTCGTCCCAGGGCAACCGGCGGGACGGCTCACCGGCCCGGCCGAGGGCGTCGATGCCGCCGGCCGCCGTCACCATCTCCGGCACCCAGTACCCGCCGGCGAAGGGTGGATCCAGCCACTCCAGGCAAACCACCCGTGGCCGGCGGGACACCGTCGCGGTGCGGGCACGTATCCGCTCAATACGGGCACGGAGCTCGTTCACCAGCTCCGCCGCCCGCGCCTCCGTGCCCGTGGCCCGACCCACGGCCAGGATGGTGTCCAGGATGCCGTCCAGGCTCACCGGCTCCAGGGAGAGGATCTGCCGCTCCCCGTACAGAGCGCGCACGGCGCGCTGCACCTCCTGGTAGGAGACGGCGCACACGTCGCACAGCTCCTGGGTGAGGATAAGGTCCGGGTCCAGGCGCTCCAGCAGGGCGCGGTCGATCTGGTAGATGCCGCGGTGGTCGTGCAGGTGCTGCGTCACCAGGGCGTCGATCTGGGCGCTGGTGAGGGTGGCCGGGTCGATGGCGGAGCGGGTGATGCGCGGCTTCTCGCGCGCCGCGGGCGGCTCATCGCACTCGTGCGTCACGGCCACCAGCCGATCGCCCAGCCCCAGGGCGTACACGATCTCGGTGGCGCTGGGCAGGAGCGAACAGATCCGCATGACATCCTCCCGCCGGGTCCCGGCCGGTGTTGCGCCGACCCTCAGCCTCCGGCTCGCTGGGGATAACGGGTCAGGGGCGAGGGGCAACGCGCCACCGCTCCCCGTCCTGTAGAATACGCCCCAACGCGGGGGCCGGTCGATGCGCTACGTGGTGCTTCTGCTCGCCGTCTTGCTCTGCCTTGTCTTCGGGGACGGGCGCGCGCCCGCAGTGCCCGCCCCCGTGCTCCCGTCTGCCGTGGCCCGGCCGGAGCGGGTGCTGATCCTCGCCTTCGACAACACGTCGTTGGACGACCTGCGGGCGATGCCCACCCTCTGGCAGTTTCTGCAGGACGGCGCCTTCAGCACCGAGCACCACACCGTGCTGCCCACGCGCAGCGCGCCCGGCTTTGCCGCCATCGCCAGCGGGCGCTACGCCGCCCGCACCGGCGCCCTGGACAACGGCTTCTTCGCCGGCGGACGGCGCGAGAGCGGCTTCACCTTCTGGGAGACGCCGCTCGGCAGCGGCCTGCCGTTCGGGCTGGGTCCGCCACCCTGGGTGGCCTTCACCGCAGCCGGCTGGGACGTGGGCGCGGTGGGCATGAGCCCGCTGGTGTTGCAGACCGACGCCGATGTCGACCGGCTGGGGGCGCGCGCCAACCCGGAAGAGCCCCGTGCCGCCGCCTATCGCGGCGTGGCCATCTACCGCGCGGACGGCACGCGCACCTTCGGCGCGCCCAACGTGCCCTGGTTGTGGCAGGCGGTGGGACCGTTCCCCGGCTGGCCCCTACGCGAGGTGGAATACCCGCTCACCGCCACCGCGCTCATGCAGGAGCACGGCGTGCGCATCACCTTCACCTACCTGGAGAACCTGCACGGCAACCGCGGCCCCGGCGCCTACGACGACGTCCTCGCCCGTTACGACGCCGCCTTCGCCGCCTTCTTCGCCCGCCTGGCCGCCGCCGGCATCACGCCGGAGAACAGCCTGTTCGTGGTCACCGTGGACGAGGGCGATCAGCTGGTGCCGGAGGGCGGCCGGGCCGTGGCCCTCGGCACCTACCTGGAGTCCCACCCCGACCATCCCGTCCCGCCCGAGGCGGTGCAGATGGCCGGCGGAGCGGCCGCCAACCTGTACCTGGCGCCGGGCGTGGACCGGGCGGCGGTGCGCGCGGCCCTGCGGCGGGCTCCAGGGGTGCAGGCCATCGCCTGGGGCGCGGCCCGGCGCGCGGCGCAGATGGCCGTGGCCGCCGACCCGGCGCGGGTGCCGGACGTGACCGTCTTCGGCGAGCCGGATGTGCAGTTCCGCGAGCGCGGGGCGCGCCTCATCGGGCGCACGGCGGCGCCGCTGTGGAACCACGGCACGCTGGGGCCGGCCATGGAGCGGGTGTGGCTGGCGCTGCGCGGCCCCGGCATCCGCCCCGGCCCCCTCACCACCTGGACGGACCACCCGGACATCCTGGCCACGGTGCACGCCCTGCTCGGCCTGCCCACCGCCGAGCTGGACGGGCAGGTGATCGTGTCGGCGCTGGCCGACGAGCTCGTCCCGGCCGCCGCCCGCGACCCGGCCGCCCTGCGCCTGGCGGCGGCCACCAAACAGGCCCAGGCGCCCTTGGGCACCTTCGCCCGCGCCGCCCTGATGGTGGCGACCACCGCCGCCGAGATGGATGCCGACGACGCCGCCCACCTGGACGCGGCCCTGGCCCACTTGGTGGACGAGCGCGACGCCCTGGTGGCCGCCGCGCGGGCACGGTTTGCCGCGGCCCTGGCGGGCGTACCGCTGCCAAGCGAAGAGGCGCGCGACCTCACGGAACGGCTGGAAGGGTTGGCGGCGCGGGCACAGGCGCTGTTAGACGTCACGAGGCGGGTAGGAAGCCCCGCTGGAGGAGGGCCGTGACCTCCGCCGCGCTCACCGGCCGGGAGAAGTGGTAGCCCTGCCCCCAGTCACAGCCCACCGCGCGCACAGCGGCCAGCTGGCGCGCCGTTTCGATCCCCTCTGCCGTGACGTCCATGCCCAGGGCATGGGCCATGGCGGTGATGGCCCGCACGATGGAGAGGGTGCGCGGGTCACGGTCCGCATCCGTGATGAACGACCGGTCCACCTTGAGCGTGTCCACCGCAAAGCGGGACAGGTAACCGAGCGCCGAGTATCCGGTGCCAAAGTCGTCCAGCGCCAGGCGCACACCCAGCTCTTTGAGCGCCTGGAGGGTGGTCACCGTGGCCTCGCCGCCTTCCAAGGCCACGCTCTCCGTGATCTCCAGGCAAAGCGCCGAGGGGGCAAGGCCCGTCTCCGCCAGGACTCGGCGCACGCTGGCCACCAAGCCGGAATGGCGGAGCTGAAGGGCGGAGAGGTTGACGCCGACGGTAAGCGCGGGCGCGTCGGGCGCCAGCCGCTGCCAGGCCACCGCCTGACGGCACGCCTCACGCAACACCCACTCGCCGAGGGGGATGATCAGACCCGTGTCTTCGGCCAGGGCGATGACCTCACCCGCGGGCACCGGCCCCCGCTCCGGGTGCTGCCAGCGGACCAGCGCCTCCACCGCCACGATGCGGCCGGTGTCCACATCGACGATGGGCTGATACGCCAGCGACAGTCCACCCGCCAGAAGGGCACGGCGCAGGTCGTGCTCCAGCCCAAAGCGCGCCACGGTGCGAGCGCGCACCCGCTCGTCGAACTGCACCCAACGGGCGCGCCCCATCGTCTTCGCCTGGTGCAAGGCGGTGAGCGCATCGCGCAGCAGCTCGGCGGCCGATGCGGCGGCGACCGGTCGCTGCACGATGCCAATGCTGGCGGTGATGCTGATTTGGCGTCCGTCCACGGTGAACGGCGGCGCCAGCGCATCCAGCAGCCGCTCGGCCGCGGCCTCTGGGGCAGACGGGCTTGCGAGCAGCACCGCAAACTCGTCCTCGCCGACGCGGGCCAGCAGGTCCTCCGGATGCAACGCGGCACGCAGGCGCTCGGCGACGGCCTGCAGCAGGGTGTCGCCCGCGGCGTGGCCCAGGCTCTCGTTCACCAGCTTGAAGCGGTCCAGGTCCAGGAGTAACACCGTCACGTCATGGTCGGGCGCTCGCGCGGCGGCCATCTGCTCCAGCCATTCCAGCAGGTAGGCGCGGTTGGGCAGGCCGGTGAGCGGGTCGTAATAGGCCAGCCGATGCAGGCGCTCTTCATAGCGCTTGGTTTCGGTGACGTCGCGCGCCACGCCCTCGATCGCCACCAGCCGCCCGTCGGCGTCATACACCGCCGTGTTCCGGTGCTCCATCCACAGGGGGGTACCGTCGGGACTCAGCCAGCGCAGCACCACCGGCTCGGCGATCCCGTGCGCACCGCGCAGCATCTTTTGGAGCAGGGGGCGGTCATCGGGGTGGACGACTCGGAAAATGAGCTCTGGGTCGGCCAGGAGATCTGCGGCGCGGTAGCCGCTGGTCCGTTCTACCGCCGGGCTGACGTACTCCACCACGGGCGTGGGCACAAGACTGAAGCGATAGATCACATCGTGCGCGTTTTCGGCCAGCATGCGGAAGCGCTGCTCGCTGGCGCGTAGGGCGGCCTCATCCTTGCCACGCTTGATGGCGGCGCCGATCAGGCGCGCCGCCAGCCGCAGCGCCTCCACCTCGGCCTCGCTCCACTCCCGCTCCTCCCGGCACTCATCGAAGATAACCGTTCCCCACCACCGCTCGTCCACGAACACCGGCACGGCCAGCAGGGAGCGGATGCCCTGCGGCTCCAGCAGCGCCCGCTCGGCAGGCTGCAGGTCGCGCACGTGCCCCTGGAGCACGGCACCGCTGCCCAACAGCCTGGCGAAGCGGCCCAGCCCCAGCGCGTATGGGTCGAACGGCTGCTCGCGCAGACGCCGGTAGGCAAGCCGCACCCCGGGCGCGGCCCAGCAGAAGCGGCGCAGGCAGCGCAGCCCGCCGTCGGGCACCGTCAGGTTCTGGTCGATGTAGGCGCGGCTTACGTCCGCGGCCGCACCGAGTTCGGCCAGCACCTGCTCCGCGTGCTCCTCCCAGCAGGCCGAGCCGAGCAGGCGGGTGGCGGCGGCCGAGACGGCGCTGAGGATGGCGTCACGGCGGCGGAGCGCCTGCTCTATGCGCGTCCGCTCGCTCACATCGCGCACGATGGCGAGCAAACGGCCGTCGGTAAGCCGAGTGATGCTCATCTCGGCGGGCACAAGCGTGCCGTCCTTGCGTCGCAGGCGCCGCTCGACACGCACGGCGCGGCCGGAGAACAAATCATCGTAGCGTGGCGGGCGCGATGCGAACTCGCCCGGCGCCACGATATCCGCGGCCGTGAGCGTTAGCAGCTCCGCGCGCGTGTAGCCAAGCAAAGCACACGCCTGGGTATTGACGTCGATGAAGGTGCCTCGCGGGAAGGAGACGAAGATGGCGTCAGAGGCCTGCTCCATGAGGGTGCGGTAGTGTGCCGCGCTCGCCTCCAGCGCCGCTTCGACGATTTTTCGTTCGGTGATGTCCACCATCACGCCACGGAGCAGGGCGGGGCGTCCATCCGGTCCGGGAAGCACGCGCACGATGTCGCGCAGCCATACCACCCGCCCGTCTGCGGCCAGCACCCGGTATTCGAGCACGTGGTCGCGGCCGGCCTCGGTGGCCGAGCGGCAGAACTCCACCGCCCGCGCGCGGTCCTCGGGGTGCAGGATGTTCACCCAAAAGCCCGGCTCCTCCAGCCAGCGCCGTAGGGGGTAGCCGAGCAGGCTCTCCGCCCGCGCGCTCACGTAGGTAAACCGGAAGGTAGCCGCCTCGGCCTCCCAGAGGACGGCGTCTACCGCGGCAGCGATCTGCATGAGGCGGTTGTTCTCCTCCCACGGCGGCGGCTCGACGTCCGCCTCGGCGGCCGTAGCCGGCGCGGCGACCTCCGCGCCTGGACGGCGCAGCTCGACCAGCGCCAGACGGCGCCGGCCGACGATGAGCGGCTGCAGACGGGCCTCCAGGCGCGTCAGGCCACCGGCCGGCAAGCGCAGGCCCACGGTCTGCCACCCGCCATCAGGGGGCATGTGACCGGGGGAAAGCATGGTGAGGAGCGGCGTTTCGGCCCCGGGCCGCAGGGCGTCCCAGGCGCCGGGTCCGAGCAGGCGGGCGACGGCCGGGCTGGCCGCCAGCACCCGCCACGGCGCGCGCGCCACGAGCAGCACCGGCCAGGGCGAAGCGACCACCAGGACAAGCAGGACGCGGAGGTCAGCGGGCGAGGTGAGGGAGGACGCGGGTACCCGAGGCCGACGCGGGCGGGGGCGGCTCATGCGACGCTCCGATGAAACGGCTCGGCACAAACTGGTCGCTCTTCAAATATCGCGCGCATCGGCTGAGCCCTTAAGTGGCGCCTGGCCGCATCATCAATGCCATGGTAACCAGAAAGCGCGTAACACTGGAGGGATCGAAGGTCACAGTTATGTCACGGGTAGATGACCGGTACCGACCTGGAGCGCGGCCGCGAGCAGGACCGCAGCGCCGCCCACCGTCCTGGCCGGGAACGGTGGGCGGGTGCTCGGCGTCGCTCAGCGCCCTCGGACACGGGCACCCCGTGCCGGTGTAGTGGGGTAGGCGCGGTCCGCACCTCGGCGCCGGCCGTGTCACGAGCCGCGCAGGCGGGGGTCAAGCACGTCGCGCAGGGCGTCGCCGAACAGGTTGAAGGCGAACACGGCCAGGCTGATGGCGAGACCAGGAAAGATCGCCAGGTGGGGGTACGTCTCAAAGTAGAGCTGGCTGGCCTGGTTGAGCATCGAGCCCCAGGCGGGGGTGGGGGGCAGAACCCCCAGGCCCAGGAAGCTGAGCGAGGCCTCGATCAAGATGGCGATGCCTAGCACCAGCGAGGCCAGCACGATGATCGGCGCGAACACGTTGGGCAGGATGTGCCGGAACATGATGCGCCAGTCCGAGGCGCCCACGGTGCGGGCGGCCTCCACCCAGCTCGTCTCCTTGGCCGCCAGCACCGAGCCGCGCACCACCCGCGCCGGGCGCGCCAGCAGGGTGATGGAGATGGCCAGAAACGCCTTGGAGAGCCCCGGCCCCAGGGCGGCCACCACCGCCAGTGCCAGAATCAGGCCGGGGAAGGCCTGGATGGCGTCCACCACGCGCATCAGCACCATGTCCAGCTTGCCGCCCACGTAGCCGCTCACCAATCCCACCAGGGAGCCGATGCCGACGCCGAGGAGCGTGCCCATGAAGCCGACGTAGAGCGAGGCGCGCGCCCCGTACACGATGCGGGAGTACAGATCGCGCCCGAACTGATCGGTGCCGAACCAGTGCCGGGCGCTGGGCCCCTGCAGCTTCTCGCGCGGGTTGACGCGCTGGTAATCCTGGGTGCCGATCCAGGGCGCGGCCACGGCCGCGAACACCATGAGGGCGATGATGAACCCGCCCACGGCGCCCAGCGGCTTGGCACGGGCGAAGCGCAATACGGCGCGGACGACGCGCAGCGGCAGCGGCTGCACGCGCGGCTCAAGCGCGAGATGGCCGGGAAGCGTGACGTCGATGGCGCGCATGACAGGCCCCCCATCAGGCGTGCTGGATGCGCGGGTCGAGCACCCCGTACAGCAGGTCGATGATCAGGTTGATGGTCAGGGTGATGACGACGAAGAACAGGATCACGGTCTGGACGATGGGCCAGTCGCGCTGATTGATGGCGTCATAGGTGAGGCGGCCCATGCCGTTCAGCCCGTACACCACCTCGATCAGCACCGAGCCGGTGATGAGGGCGGCCAGGGAGACGCCCCAGTACGTCACCACCGGGATCAGGGAGTTCTTGAGCGCGTGCCGCCAGATCACCGAGCGCTCGCGCAGCCCCTTGGCGCGCGCCGTGCGGATGTAGTCCTCGCGCAACACCTCCAGCATGGTGGTGCGCACGATGCGGGCGGTGCTGGCGGAGAAGGTCAGGCCGAGGATCAGCGCCGGGATGATCATCTGCTCCAGGTTGCCGATCGGGTCGCGCAAGGGGTTGATGTAGCCCCGTGGCGGGATCCAGCCGAACCAGCGTGCCAGGAAGACGATAGACAGGATGGCGATGAAGAAGCTGGGGATGGAGAGGAAGCTGATGGCGAACAGCCGCCCCACATAGTCCACCCAACTGTCCTGGCGCACGGCGGAGACGATGCCGATGGGCACGGCCACCACCACCGTGATGGCGAAGGCCATCACGCCCAGTTGTGCGCTGACGGGGAAGGTGTCCAGGATGGCGTCCGTCACCGGCTTGTGCAGCCAGAAGGAGCGGCCCCAGTCCCCGCGCAGACCGTTGCCGATCCAGCTCAGGTACTGCACCGGGAGCGGCCGGTCCAGGCCCAGCTCGTGGCGGGCGCGCTCCATCTCCGCCTGGTTCATCCCCTGGCGCTCACCCATCATGGCCACGAGGGCGTCGCCCGGGATCACGCGCAGGATGAAGAACGTGAACAAGGAGACCAGGAACAGCACCGGGATGTAGGAAAGCAGCCGGCGCAGGATGTACATCTGCATCGCCGTCCCCTTCCCCTGCAAGCCTGCCGCCATGTCCCCGCAACGGCTCTCGCCCACCCGCCGCGGGGTTTAGGCCGGTCGGCTCACTCGGCTAACCAAGCCCGCGTAAACTGCTCGTTGCTGTAACAGACCGAGGTGCCCAGGAATCCCTGCGGCCGGAAGTTCTTCAGGGCCGGGATCCATGCTTCTCGGTACCAGCCTTGAGGCCACCACACCTCGTAGTTCTGGTCGTTGAGGAGCCGATCGATCTGGCGCAGGATCTCCCGCCGCTTGCGGTTGTCCGTCTCCCGCCGCTGCGCGCGCAGCAGGTTATCGAGCTCCGGGTTGCTGACGCCGTTGTAGTTCAGGCCGCCGCCGGTGATGTACCACGGGTAGATCCAGCCATCGATGGAATGGTTGGGCGGACCCCACACCATGTTGATCGCTTCCTCGAACTTGCGCTCGGCCAGCATGGTGATGGCGGTGGGGTTGTCCACCCGGCGGTTCCGCACCTTGATGCCGACTTGGCGAAGCATGTCCTGGGCCGGGGAGAAGGCGTCGCGGCCGGCCGTCAGATAGTACTCGACGACCTCGAACTCCAGGTTCTCGGCGCCGGCCGCCTGCAGGAGCTTCTTCGCCTCGGCCGGGTTGTACTGGAACGTCGGGCCCTGGTCCTTGAGGCTCGGGAAGTCATCGTAGATGAAGGTCCACGGCATGGCCGTCGCGCTGTAGCCCTTGTTTAGCCCGTCGTAGAGCAGCTCGTCGTACGCCACGCGGTCGATGGCCATACTGATCGCGTTACGTACGCGCTTGTCTTTGAATTTGGGATTATTCATGTTGAATTGGAAGCCGTTGACGTTACCGCCGCGCGACTGGGGCAGGTCCAGCCACACCGTATTGGGACTGGTCTTGAGCAAGTCGTCGCCATCGGCGTTGTCGGTGGGCACGTACAGGTGCAGCCTCCCGGCTCGGTACGCGGCCTTCTGCGCGGCGGGGTTTGGCTCCACGAGCACCTCGATGCGGTCCAGGTACGGTAGCGGTTTACCGTCGGCGCCCATCTCCCAGTAGTCGGGGTTGCGCACGAAGGTCGAGCCCTGCTTGGGCGTCCAGGACTCACGGATGAAGGGGCCGGTGCCCACCGCCTCCGTCATGACCTTGTCGCTGTTCAGCCACAGCTCGCGCGGCACGATGAAGGAATAGGTGGCCATCGTGGCCGGGAAGTCCACGTAGGGCTCCTTGAGCCGGGCCTTGATGGTGTACTGGTCCGGCATCTCGAAGCGATCCACCACGGAGAAGAAGTCCTTCTGGACACCAGCCGAAGCGTACCGCTCAAACACGAGCTTGACGTCCTCGGCCGTGAACGGCCGGCCGTTCACCGGCGGCAGGTTCTGCCACTTGACGTTCTTGCGCAGGAAGAAGGTGAACTCCGTGGCGTCCGGCGCCGTCATCTCCCACTTCTCGGCCAGGTCCGGCACCAGCTCCAGCTTGAAGGGATCGGCCTGGGCGCCCAAATTGGCCTTAAGCAACCGGTTGTAGACGTACGATGCCGTGTGGAAGATCGTGCACGAATAGGCCCGGGCGGGGTCGAAATGCGGCGGATCGAGGTAGCGGGCACGCAGGGTGCCGCCCCGGCGGACGTTCTTGGCGACCTCCAGCTCTTCCTGGCTGGCCGCTAACTGTTTCTCATAATGGCCGGGCGCGATCTTCGCCACCGCACCGACCTGGCCCGCCACCGTGCCGCCCGTGGTGGGCGTGCCACCGGAGGGCGCCTCCTGGCGGGCCGTCCTGCCGCCGCCACACGCCGCCAGGAACGCGGCGGCCCCCAAGGGCAACCCTACCCGCAGCAACCGCCGCCGCGGCCAACCGCCGTTCGTCCACGCGCGCATTGTTCCCCCTCCTCTACCACGCGGCCGCGCCCGCCGCGCGCTCCTCTCCGTCGTCCTCCCCGCGACCGCACCGCCACGAGCGACGCCGCTCGTCGGTCTCGGACGCCGCGAGTCCAGACTGTGCACCGCCGTTATCAACCGCCGGCGGACGGCTGTCAAGGGGCTCGCGCGCAAACTATGTATAGAAAAGAAGTTGGAACGAACCCACATCGTCGGTGATAGAAGCCAATCCGTGTTGCGCCGCGGTCCCGGCGGCTTGAACCGCCAAAAAAACCCGCTCCCCCGGCGATGCCGGGGGAGCGAGTAGCGAGCGGGTTGGCTTCCCTCACGCAAGACAACTGGCAGGCGCGGGTGCACGCCGAGTCCACCTGCTGACCCGCCGGCGCGCACGGGCGCCGGGCGCCTAGCTCTTGTCCAGCCAGGTGTCGATCAACGCCTCCGCCGCCCAGCCGTAGGAGCCGCTGTAGTACTGGCGCTTGACCCAGGGCTGGCGGAACTGGTAGGCGTAGCCCACCGCCACCGGGATGTAGTACATCTGGTCCAGCCAGTACCGCTGGATCTCGTGCACCTTCTTCACCCGCTCCGCCTCATTCAGCGTCCGCTCTTCGTCATCGATCATGGCGGTGAGCTTCGGGTCATCCAGCCCGATGTGGTTGCGGGCCGAGCCAGGGTGGTTCATGTTGAACAGGTAGTCGTGCGGGTCGGTGAACGGCGTCTGCAACCCGTAGAACACCCCCTCGTAGTTGCCGAAGAACGTCCCCCTGGCGTCGATGTACTCCCGCAGGTAATCCTGCACCACGATCGTGACGTTGAAGCCCGCCTCCTTGAGCATCGTGGCGGTGGCCTCCGCGCCCTGGTTGAACAGGTCGCCGTAGGCGTTGTTGGTGAAGATGAAGCGCAGGGGCATGTTCTCCGCCCCCGCCGCCCGCAGCAGGTCGCGGGCCGCCTTCGGGTCGTACTTGACCCACTGCCCGCCCGGGCCGGCGTCCGGCCCCTGCGGGTTCAGCCACCACTTCCCCATCGAGGCCGGCACCGCGTTGAGATAGTGCAACCCTTGGCCGATGTACAACAGGTCCACCCAGCTCTTGCGGTCGATGGCCATGGAGATGGCACGGCGGATGCGCACGTCCCGGAAGGGCGAGTTGCCGCGCAGCTGCGGCGCAATGAACGTGTACGTCGTCGGGATGAAGGTCAGGACATGGGCGCGGGGATTGCTCCGCTCGATCTCCGCCTTCTGCTGCGGTGGCACCCCGGTGCGGCCCCCGATGAAATCCAGTCTCCCAGCCTGGAACTGGGCGATCTGCTGCGCGGTGTCTGTAATCACCACCCGCACCACGGTGTCGATGTACGGCCGGTCCTTGATGAAGTAGTTCGGGTTCTTGCGGACGACCACCTGCTTGTCCGGCTCGTGCCGCTCGAACACCCACGGCCCGCTGCCGATCTGGTCCTTGGCCGGGTCAAAGCCGGTGTCCATCTCCTTGGGCTGGATCCACAGGTACTGCGGGTTGGCAAACAGGTTGAGGATGGGCGCATACGGCTTGGCCAGCTTGACGACGACGGTCTGGGCATCCGGCGTCTCCAGACCGATGACCAGCTTGTTCTGCTCGGAGCCAAACGCGTTGCGGTTGGTGTTCTTGGGCGCCGCCCGGAACCGCTCCAGCGAGAACTTGACGTCTTCCGAGGTGACCGAGCGGCCGTTGACCGGCGGCTTGTTGTGGAAGGTGGCGTTGGGCTGCAGCTTGAAGGTGACCTGCAGGCCGTCGTTCGTCAGCTCCCACGAGGCGGCCAGGTCCGGCACCACTTCGTAGTTGAAGAACACCTCCGGTGTCGGCCCGGTCTTGAACTTGAGCAGGCGGCTGTAGGTAAAGCCGGCCAGGTCCTGCGCCCGGTAGGTGGGGTTGTTGGTCGGGTCCAGCGGAACGTCACCGTTGTCCGCCCAGGTGTAGGTGCCGCCCGGTTTGGGCGTTCCCTCGGCCGCCACGGCGGCCGTGGTCGGCTGCGCGCCGGGTGCCACCGTCGCCCGAGCAGCCGGCTGCTCTTTCGTTCCCCCACCGCACGCCGCCAGGAACCCGGCGGCGCCGCCCAGCACCAGCGCCCGTCGGCGCGTGAGGCCGGCGTAAGCACCGGCCCTTTTCCACCCACGACTCATGAGTCCCTCCTCTTGCAAGCACCGCCTTAGTGCTGAGCACCGATACACCCCCAGCCTAGCCACGGCACTGTCAGCCGTCAATTCGAGCCTATAGCACGCGAATTCCGAACTGAGAGGTGAGCACGAGCCACCTGGCCGAGTTGGCGGTGACGGCACGGGCACTGGGCCTGCGCGAGGGGCCGGTGCACGCCGAGGTGCGCCTCAACGCGCAGGGGGCGTGGGTGGTGGAGATCGCGGCCCGCTCCATCGGCGGCCTGTGCTCCACGGTGCTCGAGTTCAGCGGCGGCCGCTCGCTGGAGGAGCTCATCCACCATTACCGAGCGTCCTGCTCTTTCTGAAGGAAGCGATGAACCCCATCGGCATCGGCTCGGCACCCCCCAACGGCGGGCGGGAGCGCTCAAGGCCGAGCGCTCCCGCCAGTGTGACTGCCTGTTCTCGATGCCGATTTAGCCCTGAACGATCGTGGCGCTGTTGCCCGCCACCTGGACCAGCGTCTGGGCGCCGACCAGGTCCCCCAGGGCCACGTTGGCCCCGAACTGCTGGTTGCTCTGGGACAGCACGGCGATGTTGGTGGGTGCGTAGAACAGGTACGGCATGGGAGACCTCCTCGGTGATGTCGGCGGCTCGGCGGCGCCGGGCCGTCCGCGGTGTCTGCAGTATCGCCTGGCGGTACGGGGATCGCTGTTGCCCCGCCGACAGTGTGACGGTGCGTTGGACGACAGCACTGCCCCTACGGTCCTGGCGCTCGCGGGGGCTACTTTGCGCCTGGGCCACACGGTCGTTAGCCTGGGTGGCGGCGGCCCTGAGTGGCTCCTCATCCGGGAGAGCACGGTTCCGGCTGCACCCCGCGCCGTGGCCACACCAAAAAGCCGGCCGGCTGGTGACGGAGCCACGTCGCCGCCTAGCGCAAAGGAGCGATTCATGACGGCGCCTGACTTGCCCACCGCCGGTCTTTCCTTGGCCGCGGTATTCCTCCAACCGTTCATGAAGCTGGCAGCGGTCCAACCCGGTGAGCGCGTGCTCGATATCGCGTGCGGGACCGGCGAACAGACGGTGGAGGCGGCGCTCCGCGCTGGCCCACGGGGCGAGGTCCTTGCCATCGATCGTGACCCCCGGGTCCTGGTCGAGGTGATGGAGCGCGCCCGGGCCGCCGGTGCCCACTGGCTGCGCACCGCGGTTATGGACCAAAGCCACCTCGACTTGCCCGACAGCTACTGGGACGTTGCGCTCTGCCACCTCGGCCTACCGGCCCTCGATGACCCCGAGCGCACCCTTCAGGAGGTGGTGCGGGTGCTCCGTCCCGTGGGCCGCCTGGCCATCTCGACCTATGGTGAGCCGGAGCGCAGCCCCTTGCTCAGCCTGTTTTTGGACGTCATCGGGGCGTTCCTGCCAGCCCATGCGGCCGCCGTCGCGCGCGCTCTCTTCCATTACTCTGAGGCGGGACGGCTGGCACGGATGCTGGCCGAGCAGGGCTTCGAGGACGCGGTGCCCGAGCGGATCACGGAGTGGGTGCACTTCCAGAGCGTCGATCACTACTGGCGGTCTGTGAGCGCGAGTCGCCTCTTGGCGCCGCTGGCAGCGCGGCTGAGCCCGGAGCAGGCACAGCAGTGCCGCGCCGATTTGGAGCGGCGCACCCGCTTCTACCGCCGCGGTAGCGGCCTCGAGCTCAAGGTGGAGGCCGTGATCCTGGCGGCCGTGAAGTAGACCGGGGCCGGCCGCTGGAAGGGGGCGCCGGTGCGAGCGATGGACGCCGGTCGCACCGGCGCTGCGGCGTTAGCGCGCGCCGCGCAAACGCGGATCGAGCACGTCACGCAGGGCGTCGCCCAGCATGTTGAACCCGAACACGGTGATGGCGATGGCCAGGCCCGGCCAGATAGTGAGCAGCGGCTGCTGGGTGATGTACGTTCGCCCGATGCCGCTGAGCATTCTCCCCCACGACGGGGTCGGCGGCGGCACGCCGAAGCCCAGGAAGGAGAGCGAAGACTCGGCCAGGATTGCCGCCCCGATCTGCACGCTGGCCAGCACGATGATGGTGGGAAACACGTTGGGCAGCACGTAGCGGAGCAGAATGCGCGGGTGAGAGGCGCCCAGCGCGCGCGCCGCCTCCATATACTGGTTGCTCTTGATGGCGATAACGGCGCCGCGGATCACTCGGCTGGCGCCGAAGGAGAAGCCGAAGCCCAAGGCGAGCACGATGATCAGCGCCCCCTGCATGGCCGGCTCCAACTCCAGGAACAACAGTGTGCGGGTGCGGTCTGGCTTCGGGACGATCGACGTGAGCGTGAGGGCCAGGATGAGGAACGGAATGGCCAGAAAGACGTCCACCAGCCGCTGCACGGCGATATCCAGCCAGCCGCCAAAGTAGCCGGACAGGGTGCCAACCACTGTGGCCAGCAAGGTGGAGGTGAAGATCACCCCGAAGCCCACGAACACCGACACCCGGGCGCCGTACACGATGCGGCTGAACATGTCCTGACCGCGGTCATCGGTGCCCAACCAGTGCTTGGCGGAGGGCGGTTGCAGCCGCTCGGCGATGCGTTGCTGGTCGTAGCGGTAGGGCGCGATCGCCGGTGCAAAGATCGCGCAGAGGAACAGCAGGCTAACGATCACCAGCCCAACGCCGCCGAGCGGCTTGCGCCGCATAAATCGCCATAGGGCGTGGATTACGGCCAGTGGCAGGCTGCGTTCCGGGCGTGCGCGGATCGCCCCTGCCAGGCTGATGTCGGTCGTCGCGCTCATCCCCCGCATCCCTCACCAGCTCACAGCTCACCCGGGTCATGAGCCGTTGACGGTGGACTGCTGCCACCGCTCAGGAATACCGTACCCGCGGGTCCAGCAGGCTGTAGCTAATATCCACAATCAGGTTTGACAGCACAATAACCGATGCGACCACGAGGTTGACCCCCTGGACGATCGGATAGTCGCGTTGATTGATGGCCGTGAGCAGGTACCGCCCGATGCCGGGGATGTTGAAGATGGTCTCGAGAATGACGGAGCCACCCACCAGCACCGGCACCTGCAGGCCGATCAGCGTCACCACCGGGATGAAGGCGTTGCGGATGGCGTGCCGCACCACCACCGTCCGCTCGCGCAGGCCCTTGGACCAGGCCGTGCGGATATAGTCCTGCCGCATTACCTCCAGCATCTGCGCGCGGGTGAGGCGCATGACCGTGCCGGACAGCGCAGCGCCCAGGATCACGGCCGGGATGAGGGTGATCGTCAGGTTCTCCGACGGTGACTCCAGGAAGCTCTTCCAGGTGAGCGGTGGCGCCCAGTTATAAAGCTTGCCCCCATAGGCGATGATCACCGTGCCGATCCAGAAGCTGGGCACGGACAGGAGCGCGATAGCGGAGCTGCGCGCCACGTAGTCCAGCAGCGAGTCCTGCCGGATGGCGGAGATGACACCCACCGGAAGGGCGATGAGCAGGCCGATGATCATCGCCATCAAGCCGAGCTGAAACGTTACGGGCAGGCGGGTGCGGATATCCTTAGCCACGTCCCGTTTGGTCTGGAACGACTCCCCCAGGTCACCGCGCAGCGCGTTGGCAAACCAGCGGGCGTACTGAATTGGGAACGGTTTGTCGATGCCGAGCTGTTGGCGGATCTGGGCGCGCTGCTCCGGCGTACATCCTTCCTGGCAAAACGCCACCTCGGCGCCGCCTGGGATCAGACGGACCAGCGCCGACACCAGGATGCTGACGCCGATCACCGTCGGTACCAAGAGGAGCAATCGATGAACCAGATAGCGACGCATACCCGTCCCCAGATGGAGGCCGGCGCCCCGGCCGCACAACGGCTCCCGGGACGCCGGCCGCGTCTATCGCGCTCCTACGAGCGGCTCTAGCCGCGGTCCAACCACACCTCAGCGTAGGACTCGGTGCCGACGCCGTACGTGGCGCTCCACTTGAAGCCGCGTACCCACGGCTGCACCCCCGTATACGCCGGCCCGACGAATCCAGGTGCATAATACATCTTTTCGGCCATATAGCGCTGGATCTCGCGCACCAGTTTCACCCGCGTCGCCTCGTCCAGGGTGGCCCCCTCTTTCTCGATCATCTGGTCGAGCTGGGGATCGGCGATCCCACCGTGGTTGCGGCGGCTGGCGGAGTGGGCCATGTTGAACAGGAAGTCGTGCGGGTCGGTGAACGGCGTCTGCAACCCGAAGAACACCCCCTCGAAGTTGCCGAAGAAGGTTCCGTTGGCGGAGATGTACTCCCGCTGATAGTCCTGCACCACGATGGTAGGCCGTACGCCCAGGTCCTTCAGCATGGCCGCCGTGGCCTCGGCCCACTGGTTGAAGCGCTCACCGTAGGCGTTGTTGGTGTATATGAACTTGAACGGCAGACCCGCCAGCCCGGCCGCCTCCAGCATCGCCTTGGCGTCGCGGATGTTGCGCTGGAAATACTTGCCCGCCTCGCCGATCTCGCTGCCCTTGGGGTCCAGCCACCACTTGCCCATGTGCGCCGGAACGATGTTGTGGTAGGCACCCTGCCCATCGTAGCTGAGCTGGAGCAGCGAGTCCCGGTCGAACGCCATGGAGAACGCCCGCCGCGCCCGCTCGTCCTTGAACGGCGAGTTGCCACGTGTCTGGAAGGCCAGGAATGGGATGGAGTTCGCAGGCAGGTAGCTGAGAAAGCGCGCCCTGGGGTTGGACTGAGCGACCTCGGCCTTGTCCTCGAACTGGATCGCCTCGATGTCCAACCGCTCCGCCTGGAACTGGGCCTTGCCCTGCAGGTTGTCCGGCAGGATGGCGATGGTCCACTGGTCGACGTACGGCTTGCCCTCCAGGAAGTACTTGCGGTTGGCGCGCAGCTTGATTTCGATGTCCGGCTGCAGCGACTCGAGCACCCACGGGCCGCTGCCGATCTGGTCCTTGGCTGGGTCAAAGCCACCTGCCGATTCCCGCGGCAAGATCCACAGGTACTGCGGGTTGGCGAACAGGTTGAGGATCGGCCCGTACGGCGCCTTCAGTTTGAACACCACTGTATTGGCGTCCGGCGTCTCAATGCCCTGCACCACGGTGTCAAAGGCAGCCTTGTTGCTGTTCTTAGGCTCGGTGCGGAAGCGCTCGAACGTAAACCTGATGTCCTCGGCGTCCACCTTGCGACCGTTAACCGGCGCCTTGTCGTGGAACACCGCGTTGGCACGCAGCTTGAAGATCACCTGGGTGCCGTCGCCTGGCAGTTCCCAGCTCGCGGCCAGATCTGGCACCACCTCGTAGTTGGCGGCCACGGCCGGATCGGCGCCGGTCTTGAATTTGACCAGACGGCTATAGGTGAAGCCGGCCAGGGTCTGCGCCCGGAAAGTGGTGTTGGCGATGGGATCCAGCGGCGGGGTGCCATTGAAGCGGGTGCGCGCCTGGCCGCCCGGCCGCGGCGCATCGGGTGCCACTTGGGCTGCCTGGGTGGCCGACGGTATCGCCTTGGCCCCTGTCTCCCGACCACCACCGCGCCCACAGGCGGCGGTGACGGCTGCAGCGCCCGCCAGCCCGACGCCAAGACCCATCGCCCGTCGGCGGCTGAGGAACAGACCGGGCTCCGACCGAGTCGTCCGACCGTAATGCATGGTGGATGCCTCCCCTCCCGTGTGGCCTGGCCGGTAGCGATCCGCCACGTGGGTCACCCGTGCGGCTTCCCGAAAGCGGCGTTCGGCCCTTTCCTTGCTACCTGCGGTTATCGGCCGGCTGCGGAGCGATTTCCGACTCGGTGGTCGGCGGGCCAAGGCGGTGTCGTTCCACCTCTAACCGACGCCTAACCGTCTTCCAACTACCGCCTTACGCAACTGCGCGACCATGCTCTGGTGGGAAGAGGTGCGACCATGTGCGCCCATCCCTCGATGTCCACCCCTCACCCTGGCCCTGACGACGTCACCGCGCGGGTGACCGACCTGCTCGCGCGGTACGGCTACAACAGCAACGATGTCGTGGCTCCCTACGCCGGCTGGGAGCACCTTTTCAGTGACGATCCCGAAGGGGTGGTGGTCTACGTGCGCCGTGGCCGGGTGCTGGTGGCCAGCGGTGACCCGCTGTGCGCACCGGAGCACGTCCAAGAGGTGCTGGCCCGGTTCGCCTCGTTCGCTCGGGCGCAACGCCTGAGTCTGTGCTTCGTCGGCGCCACCCCCCGCTGCTACGCAGCGGCGCGCGCGCTCGGGTTCGGCGCGCTGAAGGTGGGAGAGGAGCCGATCTTCGGACCTGACCTCCTACGCGCCGCGCGGTGATCGCGCCAAGAAGGCGCGCGCCGCCCGCAACCATGCCCTCCGGCTCGGCGTGACGGTGCGCGAGTACCGGCCGCTGGAGGGACTCGAGCCCAAGCTGGAGCAAGAAATGCTCCGCGTACTCGCGGCCTGGTGTGCATCGCACCCGGCCCAGCCCCTGGCGTTCAGCCTGCGCCTGGAGCCGTTCGCCTGGATGGAGGGAAAGCGCTACTTCGTGGCAGAGCAAGATGGCCGGCTTGTTGGCTTCCTCGTCGGCACGCGTCTGGCGGCCCGGGGCGGCGTGTATCTGGAGGACGTGATCCGGCTGCCGAACGCGCCGTACGGCAGCACGGAACTGCTCATCCTCACCGCTTTGGAAACGCTGGCACGTGACGGCGTGCGCGAGGCCAGCTTGGGCGTGGCGCCGCTGCAGGGCGTGGAGCAGCAGCCAACCCGCGGGCAGCGGGCGCTCGGGTGCGTGGCCGGCTTTGTGCGCGACCGCGTCACCCACGTCTACCGCTTCAAGTCGCTCAATCACTTCAAGCGCAAGTTCGCCGCCAGCCGCTATGAGGCCAACTACCTGCTGTACCTGCCGCCCCGGCTCACGCCGCGCCTCCTGCTCGGCCTGGCCGGCGCGTTCACGCCGGAGGGGCTAGGGCCCTTTGCCCGCGACCTTTTGCGCCGCACCGCTCAGCGCCTGGCCCGTACCCTTACGCGTTTGCCCGTGGTGCCCGCCCTGCGTGCGTTCGGCGCCGCCCTGTTGGCCGGAGCGCTCCTTGTGCTCGCACGCCACCTCCATCCGACGCCCACACCGGCCTTGCACCTGGTGCGGACACATCCCTGGTGGATGGTGCCAGCTGGAGCCGGCGCCGGGGCGGTAGCCGCTCACTCCCGCCTCCGGCGGCACTGACCCACCAGCGACCCATACCGGCACGCTTCCGCTCCGGCCGGTGCGTAGCGGCCGTTTGCTCCGCTGCGCTACGATCGGAAGCGGTGCCCCACCCTTGGTGGGGCCGGGGGCACCCGAGGACGCTACCACCATGGCCCGCATCCTGGTGATCGAGGACGAACCCGATATCGCCGATTTCCTGCGCCGGGGACTCATCTACAAGGGCTACACGGTGGACGTGGCCTATGACGGCCAGACCGGCCTCGACCTGGCGCGTGACCTCGTCCCCGACCTGGTGATCCTGGACGTCATGCTGCCGGATATCGACGGCATCGAGGTGGCCCGCCGCCTGCGCGCCGCGAGCCCCGTCCCGATCATCATGGTCACCGCCCGCGACGCGGTGCCGGACCGCGTGGCCGGCCTCGACGCGGGCGCGGATGATTACGTCACCAAGCCCTTTGCCTTCGATGAGTTGCTGGCGCGGGTGCGGGCGGCCTTCCGCCGCCAGGCCCCAGCCGGACAGGAGGTGATCAAAGTCGGCGACCTGATCATCCGCCCCAGCAGCCGGGAGGTCACGCGCGGCGGGCGAAAGATCGAGCTCACCACGCGCGAGTACGAGCTGCTGGAGCTGCTCGCCCGCCACCAGGGTCAGGTTCTGACCAAAGAGACGATCTTCTCCCGCGTCTGGGGCTACGACGTGATGCTCGAGTCCGATGCCATCAAGGTCTACGTGCGCTACCTGCGCCGCAAATTGAACGCGGACGGGGAGCCGGACCTGATTCATTCCGTACGCGGCATCGGGTATATGCTGAAGGCCGAGTAACGGCTGGGAGGCAGCGGCATGTCCACCACAGAGGCGGTGCGCGTCGCCCCAACCCCGGCTCGACCACAGGCGCGGGCGACCTGGACGCGCTGGCGCCATCCGCGTGCCCGCCTCAGCCTGCGCTGGCGGTTGACGTTGCTGTTCGCGGCGGTCTTCGCGCTCGTGCTGGTCGCCCTGTTCCTCACCCTCCATCACCTCCTGATCAGCACCCTGTTGTCCGATGCCGACGACGAACTGCAATCCCACGCCACCCGCATCGCCGCCCAGGCCGCCGACCCCGAGGTGCTCAACGACCCAGAGCGACTGCGCCAGCTGGTCAGCGCGGGCACGGTGGGCGGGCTGGTCACCAGTCCTTCACTGGTGGCGATCCGCGATCTGCACGGCCGTGTCCTGGCCCGTTCGTCCGATATTCGCCTGGACGAGATCGCCCCCACCCGCGCCGAAAAGACTCGCCTGCGCGCCGGCGAGGTCACCTACCGGACCATCCGCACCGACGGCGGTCGCGTGCGGCTCGTCTCCGCCCCGATTCAGGTCAACGGCGTAACCGTGGGCGAGGTGCAGACGGGCGAATCGCTGGAGGGGCTTTTCTCCGCGGGCGACCGCCTGCAGGTGCTGCTCATCGCCGAGGGCGCCGTGGGCCTTGTGGCCGTTACCGGCATCGGTTACGTCTTCGTACGGCGCGGGCTCAAGCCTTTAGAGCAGGTGGGCCGGGTTGCGGCCGACATCGAGGCCAACGATCTCACCCGCCGCCTCAACATGCGCCGCGAGCCGGTCGAGGTGCAGACGCTGGCCGACACGTTTGACGCCATGCTCGACCGACTGGAAAACTCCTTCCAGCAGCAGCGCCGCTTCGTGCTCGACGTCTCGCATGAGCTGCGCACCCCGCTCACCGCCCTGCGCGGCAACATCGACGTCCTCCTCATGGATCCCAAGCTGCCGGCCGACGTGCGTGGCCAGCTGGAGCGCATGGCCGCTGAGACCGGCCGCCTGATCCGCCTGGCGGCCAACCTGCTCTACCTGGCCCAGGCGGATACGGGCAAGCAGGTGGTGATGGCGCCCGTCGAGCTGGACCTGCTCTGCCTAGAGGTGGTGCAGCAGGCCATGAACCTCAAGCCGGGCGTGCGGCTGCGTCTCGGCGAGGAAGACCAGGTGACCGTGCTGGGCGAACGCGACCTGCTCAAACAGCTGCTGCTGAACCTCGTGGAGAATGGTCTGACCTACACGCCGCCCGGCGGCCAGGTCGTGCTCTCCCTACGCCGAGAAGCGCAGCACGCCGTGATCGAAGTTGAGGACACCGGTGTGGGCATCGCGCCAGAGGACCTGCCACACATCTTTGAGCGCTTCTACCGAGCCGAGCGCACCCGCCGCCGCGCCGCCGGGGCCGGCGTCGGCCTATCCATCGTCGAGTGGGTGGCGCGCCTCCACCACGGCACCGTCAGCGTGCACAGCGAGGTGGGCAAGGGCAGCCGCTTTACCGTCCGTCTGCCCCTCCCCCCTCAGGCCGGGGGCCACACCCCGGCGTCACTCACGTCGGTTGCGGGGGTGGAGGACTTCGAGACGTGAGGCCTCCATCACGCACCAACCGGCGGGTGCGTGTACACTGGCGCCAGCCAACTTCCTACGCACCTGAACACCACATGGCCCCTCTATCCCGTTCTCTCCTCACCGCGATGTTGGCCTGTTGGTTGATGGCCTGTGTGGCTGCCCCGCCTCAGCATGGTGACGAGGCGGACGTGAACGCGGCCGGCGCAACCCCTGCGCTGCCCTCAGCCTCGGCCAGCGCGTCTCTCGAACCCTACCCCGCCGAGGCAAAGAGCGCGATCGGACCGGGGTGGCCCGGCGTCGCGCCTGAGCTCGGCGCTCCTGCACGGTCCACCTCGGTGGCGGCCCCCCTCCAGCCGGCCGGGGCACCGCCGCGGCGGGTGCGAGACCTCGCCCCGCCGGCCATCGGTGCACAGGCCGCGGTGGTGATCGACGGTCGCTCCGGGGCGGTGCTCTTTGAGAAGGACGCGCACACGCCGCGGCCGCCTGCCAGCACCACTAAGATCCTCACCGCCCTTCTGGCCCTGGAGCGCGGTGACCTGGACGCGGAGATCGAGGTGCGGCTGGACGACCGGCGCTATTGGGGCAGCGTGATGGGACTCGTCAATGGTGACCGCTTCACGCTGCGCGACCTGCTCTACGGGCTCATGCTTCCCTCCGGCAACGACGCGGCGTATGTGATCGCCACGGCCATCACCGGCAGCGAGGCGGCGTTTGCCGAGCTTATGAACCAGCGGATGCGTGCGCTCGGCCTCACCGAAAACCACTTCGTCAACGCCAGTGGGCTCGGTCGGGAGCAGAGCAACCTCGTCTCCGCCCACGACCTGGGCCAACTGGCGCGGGTGGCGATGGCGAACCCGGACTTCGCCCGCATCGCGAGCACGCGCTCATGGGTAGCGCGTGGCTCGCGCGTCATCCCTATGACCAACGGCAACCCGCTGCTGTTTCATTACCCGGGTGCGGATGGCGTCAAGATCGGCTGGGGCGGCCGGTGGGCGGGTCACACCCTCGTCGGCTCGGCGACGCGCAACGGCCAGCGCGTGTTCGTCGTCTTGCTGGACACACCCGACCGCCTGGGCGAGAGCGTGACGCTGCTCAACTGGGCGTTCGCGAGCTTTAGCTGGGAGGAACCATGAGCAGGTCACAAACGGTGCTCCTGGTCTTCGGGCTGATGCTGGGCATGGCGCTGGCGGCCCTGGACACCACGGTGGTCGGCACCGCCATGCCGACGATCATCGGCAAGCTGGGCGGCGTTTCCCTCTACTCGTGGGTCTTCTCCGCCTACCTGCTCACCTCCACCACCACCGTGCCCATCTACGGCAAACTGGCCGACCTCTACGGGCGCCGGCCGGTGTTCGTGGCCGGCGTGGGGCTGTTTCTGCTCGGCTCGGTGTTGAGTGGGGCAGCCCAATCGATGGTGCAGCTCATCATCTTCCGCGCCCTGCAAGGGATCGGTGCGGGAGCCGTGCTGCCCATCACCATGACCATCATCGGTGACCTGTTCTCCATCGAGCAGCGGGCCCGCCTCCAGGGCCTGTTCAGCGGTGTGTGGGGCGTCTCCAGCGTGGCCGGGCCGGCGCTCGGCGGCCTGATCACCGACCACGCCGGCTGGCGCTGGGTGTTTTACATCAATCTGCCGTTCGGTCTGCTCTCCGCCCTGCTGATCCTCGTGCTCCTGCGTGAGCGGGTCGAGCACCGCCGCCACCGGATCGATTACCTGGGCAGTCTGACGCTGACCACCGGCATCAGCCTGTTGCTGTGGAGCCTGCTGCACGGCGACCGCGGTGCTGCCTGGACTTCAGCCACCAACCTGGCCGTGCTGACAGCGGCCCTGGTGTCGCTGGCGGCGTTTCTCTGGGTGGAGACGCGCGTGCCGGAGCCAGTGCTGCCGCTGGGACTGTTCAAGAACCGCGTGATCGCCGTGGCCAGCCTGGCCGGCGCCTTGTCCGGCGCCACGATGTTCGGTATCACCTCGTTCGTGCCCCTGTTCGTGCAGGGCGTGCAGTTAGGCACCGCCACCGACGCCGGTACGGTGGTTGCGCCGCTGTCCATGGGCTGGCCGGTCGGCAGCATCGTGGCCGGCCAGTTGATCGTGCGCTTCGGCTACCGCCTGGCGGTGCGGATCGGGGCGAGCTGCATCCTGGCCGGCGGCCTGTTGCTCCTGCTCGTCACCGAGACCACGCCCCGGTCGCTGCTGGTTCTGCTGCTCGTGCTGGTCGGTCTTGGGCTCGGTTTCACCTCCAGCGCCTTTGTGGTCGCCATCCAGAACGCCGTGACGTGGGCACAGCGCGGGGTGGCCACGGCCAGCAGCCAGTTCTTCCGCACGATTGGCGGCTCCATCGGCGTGGCGGCGCTCGGTGCGGTGCTCACCAGCTCCTGGAACGCGCATGCCGGCGCCGAGAGCGCGCTCGGCGCCGTCAACCGCAGCGCCTTGCTCGATCCTGCCCGGCGGGCCACGCTCGCGGCGGCCGACATCGATGTGCTGCGGCATTCGCTCAACCAGGCCCTCCAGGACGTCTACGTGCTGGTGGCCGGGTTGGCGGTGCTGGTGTTTGTCGCGGCCTGGTTCTTCCCGCGCGGCCGCGCCCATGAGCTCTCCGCCGAGGCGGGGGCCGCAGCTGAGCCGGCGCCCACGGCAGCCGAACCACGGGCGGTGGGCAAACGATAGCACGGCCGCCGGTATAACCAGGGCGGCGGGTATGCCATTCAGGTCTTCATCAGAGGAGGCTCATCATGTCCTCGGCATCGGAGTCCTACACGGGCCGCACCCCGCTGATCGCCGCCCGCGGGGTGGTGGCTGTTGACCACGTGCTGGCGGCCGGGGCCGGCCTGGCGGCGCTGCGGGCGGGCGGCACGGCGATGGATGCCGTGCTCAGCGCCGCGGCGGTGATGGCCGTGGTGCAGCCGCACTACAGCCACCTCGGCGGCGACGCCTTCATCCTCAGCTACGAGGCGCGCACCGGTCGGGCGGTGGCGATCAACGCCTCCGGCGCCGCGCCGCGCGCCGCCACCGCCGAGCGCTACCGCCAAGCCGGCGGCATCCCCGCGCGCGGCCCACTGGCGATGGCCGGTCCCGGCGTGGTGGCCGGCTGGGCGGAGGCCCACTCGCGGGCCGGGCGCCTGCCCTGGCCGCGCCTGTTCGACGCCGCCATCGACTACGCTGAGCAGGGCTTTCCCGTGTCTGTGCGCCTGAGCCGGATGATCGCCGACCACGCTGACCTCCTGCGCCGCTACCCCGCCAGCGCGGACCAGTTCATGCCGGAGGGGGCGCCACCGGCCCCGGGCAGCACCCTGCGCCAGCCGGACCTGGCGCGCACCCTGCGCTGCATCGCCGAGAACGGGCGTGACGGATTCTACACCGGCGAGGTGGCGCGGACCATCGCCGCCGCCATGCGAGATGCGGGCGGCCTTTTGGACGAGGACGACCTGCGCCTGACGGCCGCCGAGGTGCTGGAGCCCATCGCCACCACCTACCGCGGCTACCAGGTGATCGAACAGCCACCGGTGTCGCAGGGCTTTATCGTGTTGGAGGCACTGAACATCATCGAGGCGTTTGACGTGGCGTCGCTGGCGCCGGCGGAGCGGGTCCACCTGCTGGCGGAGGCGGTCAAGCTGGCCTTTGAGGACCGCTTCGCCTACGCCGGCGACCCGCGCGTGGTGGACATGCCCACCGCCTGGCTCATCTCCAAAGAGCGGGCCGCCGAGCGCCGCGCCGAGCTGCGTCTGGACCGGGTGCGCGATTTCCACCCGCCGGCCGGCTTCCCGGTCCCCGGCGATACCACCTACATGGCGGCCATGGACGCCGAGGGCAACGCGGCCGGCCTGATTCAGAGCATCTTCGCCGCCTTCGGCTCGGCGTTCGTGGCGCCGGGGACCGGCGTGCTGTTCAACAACCGGCTGACCGGCTTCTCACTGGTGCCCGGCCACCCGAACGAGCTGGCGCCGGGCAAACGCACGGTACATACCTTGAACAGCTATATGGTGCTGCGCGATGGCCAGCCCCTGATCGTGGGCGGCACACCCGGCGCCGACCGACAGGTGCAGACCAACCTGCAGATGATCTGCGCCCTGCTCGACGACAGATTGGACCCGGCCACGGCCCTGGACCGGCCGCGTTGGTCCGTGGCACCCGGACGGGGCATCGAGCTGGAGGCCCGGTTCGACGCCGACACCGCCAGCGGGTTGAGCGAGCGTGGCTGGGACGTGACGTTCCTGGAGCCGTGGAGCCCGCGCACCGGTCGAGCCCAGATCATCTACCGCGATCCGGCCACCGGCGCCCTGTGGGCCGCCTCGGACCTGCGCGGTGAGGGCCAGCCGGCCGGGTGGTGACGCGCCGGCCGACCCTCGCCACCCTAGCCCGTCGGATCGAGACCGAGGGCCATTCGGCCTGTGAAGCGGTGCTGGCGCTTGGCCTGCAACGGATGGAACTGGGCAGCGTGGATGTCCCGCACCAGCCGCTCCAGTCCCATGCTGCGGAAGATTCCGCCGCCGCCCACCACCTCCAACGCCTTCTCCACCGTCTGCCTCAGAGCCTCAGCGGCAAGCGTCTTGCAGATGAAGAGGGCGTTGGAGGTGGTCAAGTCCGGCGCGAAGGTGTACTCCGCGTTGAGGTCGATCGCTCGCTGCACGGCAAGCCGGCCAGCGGTGAGCGCGTTCTCCATCTCGCCCACGAGATACCAGACGGTCGGGTCGTCGCGCTTCTTTGCCACCTGCTGGAGCGCCAGGTCACGCGCCGCCTCCGCCACGCCCAGGTACACCGACATCACCACCGGCAGCGCCACGGCCGTGACGACGTTCAAGAACGGCACCCACGCCCCCTGCGGCCGGCGCGACGTCACCGCACCCTCAGGCACGAACACGCCGTCCAGCATAATGTCGTTCGAGCCGGAGGCGCGCATGGCCATGGTCCGCCAATTGTCCATGACGGTGACACCCTCGGCCCTCAGCGGCACCGAGAAGTCCAGCACGGTCCGCCCGTCCACCGGGTCGTCGTAGACGGCGCTGGTGATGAACAGGTCGCCAACGGGCGAGCCGCTGCCGAAAGTCTTGCGGGCGGTGACGCGATAGCCGCCGTCCACGCGCTCGGCCGTGCCGCCTGAGACCAGCCAGTCGGACGCGCCGGAAGTGACGAGTACGAGCTGCTCCGCGGCGATCTGCTCGAGCAGCGGTGCCACTGGCGCACCCTGGCGCCATAGCCACACCATCGCCGCCACGAGGTGTATGTGCATCGAAAGGGCGAGTGCCGTCGCGCCACAGTGACGGCCTAGCTCCCGCAGCACGGCGCACAGCTCGGCATACGACGCCCCGCCGCCGCCCAGCTCGGTTGAGATGCCGGCCGACAGAACTCGCCGTTCCTTCAATTCTCGGAAGTTGTCGAACGGAAATGTGTCGTTGGCGTCCAGCGCGGGCGCGCGGTCGGCCAAGGCCGGCCCGAGCTCGCGGGCGAGCGCAACCCAGTCCACGGGGGACACGATGCGATCGGTCGATGTAGAGCTGGCCATCGGGCAGATCCTCCTCAGGTATGGTGCGCGTCCGTTCGGTGGACGGTTCCCATGGTTGCGGACGCAGGTGCAGCGTAGGCCCGGTCGCGGCCGCAATCATCCGAGGAACCTGGGATCGTGCATCCGACGGTGGGGCGGCCGTAGTGGAGGGAAATCCCTCACCGCGGGAGAGACGATGGGTTCGTTGAGCGACTAGACCAAGCGCTCCTGGAGAGCTCGGGAGACGGCTTCGGCGCGGTTGCGAACGCCAAGCTTCTGGTAGATGTGCGTGAGGTGGCGATCGACGGTGGAGACAGCAACGACCAGCTCGGTTGCGATCTCCTTCGTGGTTCGACCGGTCATGAGCAACCGCAACACCCGGTGCTCGGCCGCCGTCAGCTTGACCCGCGACGCATGCGTTGGGCTGACCGGTCTATCAGGCGGCGCGAGCTCGATGGCACACGCTTCGGCGATCGCCGAGTCGGCGGACATGGCTTGCCCCTCTCGGACGGCCGTGGCGAACGCCGCCTCGCCGAGCTCCTGGCGAGCGAGGGCAAGGCCGTCGGCGAGGAGCGGTTCGGCGAGTGGGATCATCGGCGTGTGGTAAGTATCGACAACCGCGGCCGCCGCGGCCCCAAGACGCGCCGCCCGGGCGGGCTGGCCCGACACCGCCGCGATGTAGGTGAAGCCTGCCAGGACCATGGCCCGTGACCACGGGCCGAGCACCCGGGGGATGAACGCCAGCGCTTCCCCGAGCAGCGCACAAGCCCGGCCGAGTTCGCCTTCCCGCAAGGCAACAAACGCCATGAGCTGGAGCAAGATAGCGATGCCTTCCTCATAGCCGAGCTCTCTCCGGATCGCCAGGCTGCGCGCGTAATAGGCCTGCGCCATTGCGTAGTCGCCCGCGATGTAGGCCGCCAGTCCCAGCAAGTGAACAGCCCAGGCGACCAGCCAATCATCGCCCTCGGACTCGGCGAGCGCCAGGCTCTCCTCCCCCAGCAAACGCGCGGTTGAGGGGTCGTTATCGAAATAAGCGACGCGCCCCAGTACGTGCAGGACCCACGCCACCGTCCGTCGGTCGTGCAGCGCCCGCGCGATCGCCAGGCTTTCGCAGAGCAGCGTCCGCGCCGTGGTCGCGTCGCGGCGGTGGTGCGCCAGCCACCCGGCCCCGTGGAGGGCCTTCATCCGCGCCGCCGACTGGTCTGGTCCCGCGGCGAGGGCCCGTTCCAGCCACCGATAGCCTTCCTCATGATGGCTACGCAGCCACCAGAACCAGGCTAGGGCGCCGCTCAGCCGCAAAGCGACGTCCTTCTGCGCCGAGATTAGGCTCCACTCCAGGGCGACACGCAGGTTGTCGTGCTCCTGCTCCAACTGCCCAAGGGCGATCAGACATTCGTGGCCGCGGAGCCTCGCCTCGGCCGCCTCCGCCAGCCGTAGGAAGCAGGCCAGATGACGGTCACGCGTCGGCGCCTCCTCACCGGCCTCCAACAGCTTCCCGCGGGTGTACTGGCGGATGGTTTCCAGCATGCGGTAGCGCATCGCTCCCTGCCGCTCCTCGGCCAGCACCAGCGACTTCTCGACCAGCTGGGCGAGGAGGTCGGGCAGCGCGTGGGGCTCGATCCCCTCGCCGGCGCACACGGCCTCGGCGGACTCGAGGGTCCAGCCACTGGCGAAGACAGACAGCCGGCGCAGCAGGGTCCGCTCAGGCTCAGCGAGCAGGGCATAGCTCCAGTCCATCGTCGCGCGCAACGTCTGCTGGCGCGGCATCGCCGTGCGCGGGCCGGCGGTCAAGAGCCGGAAGCGGTCGTCCAGGCGCGCCGCGATCTGCTCCGCCGAGAACGCCCGCACCCGCGCCGCGGCCAGCTCGATGGCCAGCGGTATTCCGTCCAGTCGGCGGCAGACCTCGACAATGAATGGCGCGTTTCGGTCCGTTACCACAAAGTCCGGCCGTGCGGCCAGGGCGCGCTCGACAAAGAGCCGCACCGCCTCGTAGCTAAGCAGTCGTTCCGCGGGCGGCGCGTCGCCGGGGGGCAGCGTGAGGGAGGGCAGGCGCAGGAGCGTCTCTCCGGCGCTCTTCAGGGGCTCGCGGCTAGTCGCCAGCACGTGCAGCCCCGGACACCGGCGGAGCAGGGTATCCACTAGCTCCGCGGCCGCCGCCACAAGGTGCTCACAATTGTCCAGCACCAGCAGGGTCGTCTTGGGGCGGAGCTGGTGCACCAGACGATCCAGAACTGCCCATCCCCCTGTATCCGGGATGCTGAACACCGAGGCTGTGGCGCGAGGGACCAGGGCCGGGTCTGCTAACGCCGCCAGCTCGACGAGCCACACGCCATCTGGATAGGTATCGGCGAGGTCAGACGCTACCCGCAGCGCGAGTCGCGTCTTACCGCACCCGCCGGGCCCAGTGAGGGTGAGCAGACGGGTAGTGGGCAACAGGCGCCTGATCTCAGCCATCTCCCGCTCCCGCCCGACGAAGCTGGTCACCTCGAGTGGAAGGTTGTGGCGCGCATCGTTCGGCGGCGTATGAGGCGGGAGCTCGGTGCCCATGGCTGGCCCCCTTTATAGAAACGCGAAGGTCTCCTGCTCGCGTTTCACGCTTCGCGCTTCATGCGCTTCATCTTCCGCGCAGGCGGGGGTCGAGGTAATCGCGCAGGGCGTCGCCGAACAGGTTGAAGCCAAAAACCGCGATGGTAATGGCCAGACCGGGGAAGATCGCCATCCAGGGCGCGCGCACCGCCTTGGTCTGCGCCTCCAGCAGCATCAGCCCCCAGGACGGCTCCGGCGGCGGCACGCCCACGCCCAGGAAGGAGAGTGACGCCTCGACCAGGATGGCCTGCGCCAGCGCGGCCGTGGCCAGCACGATGTACACCGAGACCACGTTGGGCAGCAGGTGCAGGAACAGAATGCGCAGCGTGCCGGCGCCGACGGCGCGCGCCGCCTCCACGTAGGTCATCTGCTTCTGCGCCAGCACCGCCGAGCGAACCACGCGGCTGGCCGCCGGCCAGGTGACCACCGCCAGGGCGATGCCCACGTTGGTGATGGTGCGGCCAAGGGCGGTGGTAAGGGCCAGAGCCAGGAACAGCGCCGGAAACGCCTGGAAGCTGTCCACGATGCGCTGGCCCCAGAAGTCGAGTTTGCCGCCCACGTAGCCGCTGAGCAGGCCGAAGGCCAACCCGAACGTCGTGCCGATCAGCACCGTGAGGGCGCCGACCTGCAGGGAGATGCGCGCGCCGTACACCACCCGGCTGAAAATGTCGCGGCCGTTGTTGTCCGTGCCCATCCAGTAGGTGGTGTTGGGCGGGGTATAGACATCAGCCGGATGAAACTCCAGGCGATCAAAGGGTGCGATCACCGGCGCGAACACCGCCATGAACACGATCACCAGTAACAAAAATCCGCCCACCGCGCCCAGCGGCTTGCGACGGGCGAAGCGCCAGACGGCACCCAGCCACGGTGTCCCGCGCGTCCGCTGCAGGGGAAGGGCCGGAAGATCCGTCACGGCAGCCATGGTTACGCCAGCCTCACACGCGGGTCGATGATGCCGTAGACAAGGTCAACGGCGAGATTGAGCAGCACATAGATGGCAGCCACGAGCATCACCACGGCCTGTACAATGGGATAGTCACGGTTGTTGATGGCATCGACCACGTACCGGCCAATACCGGGCAGGGCAAACACGCTTTCGGTGATGGCCGCGCCGCCCAGCAGCACGCCCAGCTGGATGGCGGCCAATGTGATCACCGGCAACAGCGCGTTGCGGGTGGCGTGGCGGAGGATCACCACCCGGCCGCGCAACCCTTTCGCCCACGCCGTGCGGATGTAATCCTCCCGCAGCACGTCCAGCATGGTGGAGCGCGTCATCCGCGCGATAATCGCCGATTGAAAGTAGCCCAGCAGCACGATCGGCAGCCACATCTGCTGCAGGTTCTTGCCAAAGTCCTCCCACGGGTCCGCGTAGCCGGGGGGTGGCAGCCAGCCCACGTACTTGGGCAGGATCAGGTTGCGCACCAGCGTCTGCACCCAGAACACCGGCAGCGCCAGGCCGGCGATGGAGAACACGCGCACCAGATAGTCCAGCCAGCGGTCCTGAAACACCGCCGAGAGGATGCCCACGGGCAGCGCGATCACGACCGACAGGAGCACCGCGCCAAACGCCAGCTCCATGGTCACCGGCAGGCGGTTGAGCAGGTCGTCGCGGATCGGCTGGTTGGTCAGGAGGGAGCGACCCGGGTCCAATCGGATGACCCCGCTAACCCACTCGACGTACTGCACGGGGATGGGCCGGTCCAGGCCCAGCCGTCGTCGGTACTCCTGGATCTGTTGTTCGCTCACGCCCTGGCCGCCGCCCAACGCCACCACGGCCACGTCGCCGGGGAGCAGGCGCATGATCACGAAGATGATCAGCGACACGCCGAACAGCGTGGGGACCAGCAACAGCAGGCGGCCAATGACGTAATTGCGCACAGCGCCCTCACCCTGAAGACACCGAGCAGGCGGGCCGGCCTTGGACCGGCCCGCCCTGCTGAACGAGGTACTTGTATCTTACTGCGCCAGCCACACGTTCTCCATGCGCCGGTTGGTGTACAGCGATGAGTGGAAGGTCATGTTGCGCACCGTCTTGGCGCGGCCAAAGACCAGCTCCTGAAAGTACAGCACCGCCACCTGATACAGGGACAGCGCCTTGCGCTCCAGCTCCTGGACGATCTTCTTACGTTCCTCGACGTTGAAGGTCACCGACTGCTTCTCGAACAGGGCGTCAAGCTGCGGGTCCTTGACCGCCGACCAGTTGCGCACCGCGTTGCTGGTCGCGATCTCGGCAAACACCGCATCGGGGTCGTCCACGTTGATGGCGATGAGCCACGGGCCGATGTCGAAGTCACCCTGCTGCAGCTTGGGCTGCGAGGTGGCGGTGTCCGCCAGGTTCAGGTTCATGTTGATGCCGATCTTGGCCAGCTGGTCTTTGACGAACTCGGCGTACGGCTTAAAGTCCGTGCGGCTCCAGGCCACCGCCTCCAGCGGGGTGCTCACTCCCGCTTGTTGCAAGAGCTGCTTGGCCTTGTCGATGTTTGGCTTGTCGTAGCCGTCGTACTGGCGCAGCTCCTGCTCGGAGATGGCCCAGGCGCCGCCCGGCAGCATGTAGCCGCCGCGCTTGGCCGCGCCCTCTTTGACGACCTTCATCGCGGCATCACGGTCCAGGGCCAGGCTGATCGCCTGCCGCACGCGAATGTCGTCGTACGGCTTGCGCCGGGCGTTCATGAACAGCACGTCGCGCAGGGTGCTGAGCACGCGCACCACCTCGACCTTGCCGCCCGACTCCCGCACCGCCCGCTCGCCGTCCGAGGGGACGAACTGCAACTCGTAAAAGAGCTGGTACTGGCCCTGGATGAAGTTGGTGAGGGCGGTGGAGTAGTCGCGCACGATGAAGAACTTGAGACCGTCCAGGTAGGGCCGCCCCTGGATGTGATAGTTCGGGTTCTTCTCCAACTCAATGAAGTTGCCGCGCTCGTACTGCTTGAGCTTGAACGGGCCGGTCCCGATCAGCTTGGGGCCGATCTCCCCGTTGGCGAGGATGTCCTTGGCCTGGCCGATGGTGAAGTAGTGGCTGGCCAGGTTCATCAGCAACGACGGGTTGGGTCGGCTGAGCGTCAGTTTGAGCGTGAGCGGGTCCGGCGTCTCGATCTTGCTGATCGCATCCAGCGCCGCTTTGCGCGGGCTGACCTTGCCCTGGGGCGGGTTCTTGATCCACTCGATCTGGACCTTGGGGTCTTCGCTGGTGAAATCGCTGCCGTCGTGGAACTTGACCCCCTGCTTGAGCTTGAACACCACGGTCTGGGCGTCCGGCTGCTCCCAGCTGGTGGCCAGGTCGGGGATGATCTCGTCCGGCCGGTTCTGGGGCTTGTCCGGGTCGAACTGCACCAGTTGGTTGAAGCAGGGGGCGTGCGGCCAGACGCTGACGTAGGTGGTGGACTGGTGGCTATCCAGCCGGTCCGGGTCGTTGGGCAGGCGCTGGCTGATCACCCCACCGTAGCGCGGCTGCTCACCCGGGGCGGCCGTGCCGGCCGCCGCCGGGCCGCCGGCCGGTGTCCCAGCCTTGCTCTCCTCCTTGCCGCCGCCACAGGCCAAGGCGAAGGCCGCGGCCAGCCCCCCGGCGCCGACGGCGCCCAGGCGCAGGGCGGCGCGGCGGCTCACCCGGTTCGCCGTCGTGCGGGTCCAGTAGGTATCCTCTCCGCGCATGACTCCCTCCTCACAGTACATGCAGGCACGCGCCATTATAAACGGCTCACGACCGATGGACAAAAACGGGATGAAAACATGTCCAGGCACCCACCGGGCAGCGGGTTGGGTGCCTGGACACGAAGGTGGGATAAAAATAGCTACCTGGCGGTGAGGAAGCCGCGCACGGCGCGGGCGAATTCGTCTGCCTGCTTCTTGCCAATCAGGGGCGCGGATTCGGACCGCACTACCTCGGCCAGCCACATCAGGTGCTCATAATCGACCGCGTCCCAGGGCATGCCCATCCTACGGCAGCTGCGCCGCAGGAAGTCCTCACCGGCCGGGCCGACGAAGCGACGGGCCAACTCAACCAGTTTGGCGCGCAGCGCCACATTGGGCGAAACGAGCGCGGCAGCCACGGCCTGTGCGAACGCCTGCGCTCCGGCGTTGCCGATGAGCCCCTCCGCCTCTGCCCGCACCTTCTGGGCCAAGAGCTCCAGGCCGTCCGGCTCGATATCGTCCAGTTCGATTTCCAGCTTGCGCCGGCACAGCTCACGGATGAACGGCTCACCCTGCTGACCGATGGCCCGCTTGGCCGCGTCGACGACGCTCGCCACCATCCCCTGCGGGCGGACGTTCGCCACCCGCTCGATGATGTGGCGGAGCGTTTCGGCGGTCTCACTCCCCAGGAGGGGCTGCGCCTCGGTGGCGGCGTGGCGGGCCACGGCCGGCAGCAGCTCGCGCGTCACCGCCTCCAGGGTGATGCCCATCTTGGCGCAGACATTGCGCATGAACGGCTCGGCCGCCGGCCCCAGCACGCGTGCCACGCTGCCCACCAGCCGGCCGGGGATGCCGGCCTCGATATCGGCGCGGATCTGGAGCAGCATCTCCGCCAGGGTATCGGCGATGCGCCGCCCGAGGACCGACCCGGCATCGCTCTCAATGGCCTTGAGGAGCGCGTTGATCTGGTGGTATTCCAGGGCCTCAAAAGCGGTGTTGAGGCGATGCTGGCAGACCTCCCGCACGAACGCCTCGGCGGACGGGCCGAGGTGCTGCTCGGCGGCCTGAATGATGCGATGCTGCAATGAGGTGGCGATGGCGACCATGTCGTCCCCCGCGGCTGCCCGTTGCTTCCACCTCCGCGACGACCGGCGAACGCGCGCCTTGTGACGCTCACTGGCCCGCGCCGCAACGGGCCGGCGCGGACGCGAGGACGCCTAGTTGGTCTATCGGCGCGGCCGCTTCGCTCCTAAAGGGCTGTGGCCGCCGAGACACTCGGCCTGACGGTCACCGCCGTCGCGGTTTGACAGCCGCCATGTCCCACCCTACGATGACCTCGCCCCCGGACAGGCGGCAGGGGGGCCGGTCGCACGGGCCGTGCGTCCCGGCGCCTGTCCCAACGCCAGCACAGAGAGGGACGCGATGGCGACGATCCGTGTCTACGACCCGACCGCCCCCTCCAGCGTGCGCCAGACCCGCCGCGCCCCCCGTCCGAGCAGCCTGCACGGCACCGTGGCCGGCATCCTGGACAACGGCAAGGCCAACGCCGGCGTGTTGATGACGGCGATCGCGGACGAGCTGCGCCGGCAGTACGGCGTGCGCGACGTGATCGTGCGCAAGAAGCCGGTCAATGGCCCGGCCTCACCCCAGGTGATCGCGGACTTCAAGGCGGGGTGCGACTTCGTGCTCGTCGGGAGCGCCGACTGAGGGTCGTGCACGACGTGGAGTGTCCACGCCGCGATTCAACTGGAGCGCGAGGGGATCCCGACGGTGGTGATCGCCACCGACGAGTTCGAGTCCCTGGTGCAGCTCGAGCGCCGCGCCCGCGGTCTGGCGGATCTGCCGTATGCCCTCACCACACACCCGATCGGCGGCCTGCGCCCCGAGGCGGTGGTCGCCAAGGCGGCGGCTATGGTCCCAGCGGTGGTCTCGGCCGTGACCGCTCGGGCCACGGCTGAATAGCCGCTTTTGCCGCCGTGCCCACCTACCCGGCCCCGGTGATCGCACCCGACACCGGTCTCCGTTTACGCTGCCCCGCTGAAGGCTCGTGCCCGAGCACCACATGGACGGAGCGCGAGGTGAAAATTATACTTTCCAGTACGATCTAGTCGCCTGGCGGTCGTCGCTCCGGCAAGCGCTGCGCCCCGGGTCAGCGTGCGACCAGGCGGTCGGGACTGGCTGGGGTAGAGTGGTATGGTCCAGCGCCTTCTCGTCGCCAACCGCGGTGAAATCGCCGTGCGCGTCCTGCGCACCGCGGCGGAGCTGGGCATCCACACGGTCGCCGTGTACTCCGAGGACGACGCCAGCTCGCCACACCTGCGCCGGGCCGATGAGACCTACCTGCTACGCGGCGTCGGCCCGGCCGCGTATCTTGATATCGAGCAGATCGTGCGCGCCGCCCGCGAGCGCGGATGCGATGCCATCCACCCCGGTTACGGGTTGCTCAGCGAGAATCCCGCCTTCGCCCGGCGCTGCCTCGACGCCGGTCTCACGTTCGTCGGGCCGGATCCGGACACGCTGGCCCTCCTTGGCAACAAGGTGCAGGCACGTGACCTGGCCGCTCGTCACGGCATCCCGGTCTTGGCCGGCACTCCGGCTCCCCTGACGCCGGCGGCGGCCCGCGACTTCCTGGCCTCGTTGGGGCCCGGCGCGGCCATCGTGGTCAAGGCCGTGGCCGGCGGCGGCGGCCGCGGCATGCGCATCGTGCACCGCCCCGACGAGATCGACGAAGCACTGGCCCGCTGCCGCTCCGAGGCCGAGCGCGCCTTCGGCAACGGCGACCTGTACGCGGAGGAGTTCCTGCCCCACGCCCGCCACGTGGAGGTGCAGGTCGTGGGTGACGGCAGCGGCGCCGTCAGCCACCTGGGGGAGCGGGAGTGCAGTCTCCAGCGCCGGCACCAGAAGTTGGTGGAGATCGCCCCCTCGCCGGCCCTGTCGCCCGGCCTACGCGAGCGGCTGACGGCCGACGCCGTGCGGCTCGCGTCCGCCCTGCGCTACCGCGGCCTGGGCACCTTCGAATTCTTGGTGGAGTTCAGCGCCGACGACAAGGCACGCTACGCCTTCATCGAGGCCAACCCACGCCTCCAGGTAGAGCACACCGTGACGGAAGAGGTGCTAGACCTGGACCTGGTGCGCATCCAGCTCCTGCTGGCCGGCGGCCGGTCGCTCGCGGACCTGGGATTGGAGCAGGCGCGGGTGCCGCGGCCACGCGGGTATGCCGTGCAGGTGCGAATCAACGCCGAGACGGTCCAGCCGGACGGCACCGTGCGGCCGGCGGGCGGCACGCTCACGGCCTTCGAGCCGCCGTCAGGGCGCGGTGTCCGGGTCGATTCCGGTGCGTACGCCGGCTACCGTCCCAACCCCCATTTCGACTCCCTTCTCGCAAAGTTGGTCTGCCACGTGCCCTCAGGCGACTTCGCCGAGGCGGTGGCGAAGACGTATCACGCCCTGTGCGAGTTTCGTCTAGAGGGGGTGCGCAGCAATATCCCGTTCTTGCAGAACCTGCTGCGCCACCCGGACGTGGCCGCCGGCCGCATCCACACCGAATTCTTGGCGGAGCACCTGGCCGAGCTGGTCGTGGAGGCGGACCACCCCCGGCGATTTGTGGACGTCGCCCCCGTCCGGCACCGCGTGGGCGCGGCCGTAGACCCGACCGACCCACTGGCGGTGCTCGTGTACGGCAAGAGCGGTGAGAGCGGCCCGACCAGAACGCCAGCCACATCGGCGGCGACCGGATGGGAGGGTGACATCGAGGGAGTCGATAATGCCTACGCCGTACGCGCGCCGATGCAGGCCACGGTCGTAAGCGTGGACGTAGGTGAGGGTGACGTGGTGCGCTGCGGCCAGCCGCTCCTGGTGCTGAACGCCATGAAGATGGAGCACGTCATCCGGGCCGAGGTGAGCGGGGTGGTACGGCGCGTGCTCGCGGTCGCGGGCGACACCGTGCCGGAGGACGCGCCGCTGCTGGTCATCGAGGAGCAGGCCATCGATGGCAGTGCGCACGACGGAGAGGAGACACCGGACCTCGAGCAGCTGCGGCCGGACCTGGCCGAGGTCGAGCGTCGCCGCGCCCTCACCACCGACGCCGCCCGCCCGGAGGCGGTGGCCAGCAGGCACGCCCGTGGACAGCGCACCGCGCGGGAGAACATCGCCGACCTGTGCGACCCGGGCACGTTCGTGGAGTACGGCCAGCTCGCGGTCGGCCAGGGCCTGCAGGGCTCGGTCGACGAGCTGCTCCAGTACGCCCCCGCCGATGGGCTGGTGATGGGTCTGGGCGCCGTTAACGGCGACCTGTTTGGCCCGGAACGCTCTCGGTGCGTGGTCATGGCCTACGACTACACGGTCCTGGCCGGCACCCAGGGGGCGGTGAACCACCGCAAGAAGGACCGCATGTTCGAGGTGGCGGAGAAGCTCCGCCTGCCGGTGGTGTTCTTCACCGAGGGCGGTGGCGGCCGCGCCGGCGGCGGGCGCCGCGGCGTGGGCGGCATCCGCGGCTGGGACGGCGGTATCCAGGGCGGCGGTGGGCTGAGCGTGCCCTCGTTTCACAAGATCGCCCGGCTGAGTGGGCTCGTGCCGCTGGTGGGTATCGTCTCCGGCCGTTGCTTTGCCGGGAATGCCTCCTTGTTGGGCTGCTGCGACGTGATCATCGCCACGGCCGATGCCAACATCGGCATGGGCGGCCCGGCCATGATCGAGGGCGGCGGTCTGGGCGTCTTCCGGCCGGAGGAGATCGGCCCCACCGCCGTGCAGGTGGCCAGCGGCGTGGTCGATATCGCTGTGGCCGACGAGGCCGAGGCCGTGCGGGTGGCCAAGAAGTACCTCTCGTATTTCCAGGGCTCCCTCAGCACCTGGCAGTGCGCCGACCAGCGTTTGCTGCGCGGGGTCGTGCCGGAGAACCGCCTGCGCGTGTACGACATGCGCCGTCTGATCGAGATCCTGGCCGACACCGACTCGGTGCTGGAGCTGCGCCGCGGCTTCGGCCGATCTATGATCACGGCCCTCATCCGCATCGAGGGGCGGCCGCTGGGCGTCATCGCCAACAACCCGATGCACCTGGCCGGCGCCATCGACAGCGACGCCGCGGACAAGGCGGCCCGCTTCATGCAGCTTTGTGACGCCTTCGACCTGCCCATCCTGTTCTTGTGCGACACGCCGGGGATCATGGTCGGGCCGGAGGCGGAGAAGACGGGGCTGGTGCGCCACGCCAACCGCCTGTTCGTGGTGGGGGCCAGTATCACCGTGCCCACCTTCACCGTCGTGGTGCGCAAGGCCTACGGGCTGGGCGCGCAGACGATGGGTGGCGGCAACCACAAGCTGCCGGCCTTCACGGTCTCCTGGCCCACGGGCGAGTTCGGCGGCATGGGCCTGGAGGGCCAGGTCAAGCTGGGGCGCCGCCGCGAGCTGGAGGCCGTAAGCGACCCCGCCGAGCGCCGCGCCCTGTTCGAGCGGCTGGTAGCCCAAGCCTACGAGCGCGCGCGGGCTCTGAACGCCGCCCACGTGTTCGAGGTCGACGACGTGATCGACCCGGCGGACACCCGCCGCTGGCTGGTGGCCGGTCTGCGCTCCTGTCCCCCGCCTCCCCCGCGCACGGGCAAAAAGCGCCCATGCGTGGACGCCTGGTAGCCACGACGCGTTGACACACGGGCCGGCGTGGGCTAGACAGGCCACGAGGGCCATCCGCCCGGGCGGGTCGGCCGGGTTCCAGCAGGAGGCGGGGGTAACGATGACGACGCGCGGCGCGCGGGCGAGACTTATCGAGGTGGAAGACTCGTTCACGGCCATCAACGAGCTGTATCACGAGCGGGGCTGGACGGACGGGCTGCCGATCATCCCGCCCACCGAGGAGGCCGTCGCTCGCATGCTGGCGGGCACCAGCCGCGCGCCGGACGAGGTGGTGGCGGTGCTGCCGCCACGACAGGGCGAAGCGACGGTGGAGCGCATCGCCATCAACGCGGTGATGGCCGGCTGCCGGCCGGAGTACCTGCCGGTGGTGATCGCCGCCGTGGAGGCGATGGCCGACCCGGACTTCAACCTGGACGGCGTGCAGGCCACCACCCACCCGGTGGCGCCGCTGGTGATCGTGAACGGGCCCATCGCCCGCGAGCTGGGCATCAACTGCGGGTACAACTGCTACGGGCAGGGGACGCGCGCCAACGCCACCATCGGCCGCGCCATCCGCCTCATTCTCATGAACATCGGCGGCGGCCTGCCCGGCACGGGCGACCGCGCAACGCAGGGCAGCCCGGCCAAGTACAGCTACTGCGTGGCCGAGAACGAGGATGCCAACCCGTGGGAGCCCTTGCACGTGGAGCGGGGCTACAGCCACGACACCAGCACGGTGACCGTCGTCGGCTGCGAGGGGCCGCACAACATCCAGGAGCACTACAGCAACACCGGCGAGGGCATTCTGCTCACCATCGCTGGCGCCATGGGCCAGGCGGGCAGCAACAACATCCTCCGCCACGGCTACCCGCTGCTCACGCTCGGGCCAGAGCACGCCGCCACCATCGCCGCCGACGGCTTCAGCAAGGCCGACGTGAAGCGGTTCATCTTCGAGCACGCCCGCTACCCGATCGCCAAGCTCAGCGCCGAGTACGCGGCGGAGCTGCGTCCCCTCAACGCCGACGGCGGCGACGATATGGCCCGCATCTGCGCGCGGGCGGAGGACATCCTGGTGATCGTGGCCGGCGGCTCCGGCAAGCACTCGTCCTGGCAGCCCACGTTTGGCGCCTACACCAAACCGGTGACGCGCGTGATCCAGCGCTGAGGCCCCAATCGGCACTCACGGCACAAGCTTCGCTAGCGCCGCGTCCAGCTCCGCGAGCGTGGTAGGGCCGTCGAACCGGTCGGTGATAATGCCCTGGCCATCGATCACAAAAAACCACGGCTCCGAGCGCAGCCGCCACTCGGTGAAGGTGTCCGACGGGGTGAGCTTGGTGAAGTCCTTGTAGACCTCGACGTGGAGGAAGTTCACCCGGCCGGCGTACTTGGGCATGAGTTTCTTGAGGATCTCCACGGACGGGCCGCAGAACTGGCTGCTGCAGTAGCCCGGCGTGGCGAACAGCACCACCGTCGGCTTGCCCGAGGCGATGGCATCGGCGATGGTCAGGTCGTGCAGGCGCGGGTCCGGCTCCGCCGACGAGTCGATCTGCGAGATGTCGCTGACGTCGCGCACCGTCGGCTGGCGGCTGCGCGGCGCGGGCTGGCCCGGCGCCGGCGCGGTGGGTTGGGCCGCCACCTGGAAGGCCACCGCCACCGCCCCCTGCCGGCCGTCCGGCGCTTGCACCAGCGCCTGCACGCCCCAGCTCCCAGCGGTGTCAAACGTCACCGGCGCCGTGTAGACGCCGATGTTGGCCTCGGCGTTGGCGTGCAGGTGCAGGCTGCCGTCGGGGTGGCGGTGCTGCACCGAGGGGGCGAGGCCGGCGTCGCGCGCCGGGGCGCGGAAGGCGGCGTCCACCTCGAACTTGGGCAGGGCCTGGTTGCCCTGAAGCAGGAAGAAGCGGAAGTGCACCGCGGCGTCGGGGATGGGGGTGTTCGTGGCGCGGTCCAGAACGCCCAGCGCGAAGCGGTTGCGCCCCACCACCAGCTCCGAGGCCACCACTACCGCCCGGAACGGCGACGTCGCCTCCGAGGGCGTGCCCGTTGCCGCAGCCCGTCCCGAGGCGTTGCTCTCGCTGGACGTGCCCCCGGGCTTCGCCCCCCCGCAGGCGCCCAGCAGGAGCGCCAGCGCCGCCAGGGCAGCGCGCGTGCGATCGGCGGTCATATCACGTGCCTCCACGATCCGGCGGGGCGCCGTTTGCGGTCTGCTCCCATGATAGGCCGCGGGTCGCACGCGCGCTGCATACGGCCTGTTGATCCGCTGCCGGGTTACTGCACCGTCAGCTTGCCACGCATCTCCGGGTGCACGTCGCACACGTAGTCATAGGTGCCCGGCTTATCGATGACGAAGCGCACGGTCTCCGTCTTGCCACCGGGGATGAGCTGGGTGGTGATATCCTTGCCGTTCTGGCCCTTCACTCCGACGAGGTGCCAGTTGTGGATGGCAGAGCCCTTGTTCTCGAAGGTGACGGTCACCTCTTTACCCGCCGGCACGGTCAGGGCTGTTTTGTCGAACTTGTTGTCGGTACCCACGATCGTGAGCTGTGTGCTGGCGCCAGTAGCGGCACCACCCGCGGCCGGTGTGGCTGCCGCGCCGCTGGTGCCTGCCTTGCCCGACGATCCGCCGCAGGCGACCGCGATTGCCACCGCCGCCGGTACCAGAAAGACGAGCCAAAAACGGGGGAGAAGCCGGGACCGCATGGTATCCCTCGCACCGTGGTGTGACCGGACGGGGAGCAAGCCCGGCTCGTTAATTGTCTCACAAATTCCGGTAGGGACAACAGCGCCGGCATTACCGGGTCAAGGTGCAACCGGCGGCCCGCTCCAGCACGGAGCGCGCGAGAACGCCTTCACGCACCAACCGGGGTGGCTCACGAGAGCAATCCACGATGCTGGAGGTGACGCCGGTGGGCGGCGGGCCAGGCAGCACCAGGTCCGCCCGAGCGGAGCCCTGGGCAGGGTCGGCGGTGATCACGGCAAGTACGCCCCCGGCCTGCTCGATCAGGGTGCGCAGGCCGGTGGTGTCCGGTACGCGGACGGCCACCACATCGGCGAGCGCGAAGGCGTCACCACGCAGGCGCGGTGCCGCGCGCAGCAGCAGGGTGAGCGGGCCGGGCCAGAAGCGCCGCATCAGTCGACGCGCGGGCGGTGGCACGGCGGCGACCACGCGCGGGAGGTGCTCCGGTCCGGCCAGCAGCAGCGGTACGCCGGTGCCCGGCGGGCGGCCACTCAGCCGCCACAGACGGCGCATCCCGCCGCTATGCCCCGGCAGCGCCGCCAGCCCGTAAACTGTATCCGTCGGCAAGGCAATCACGCCACCCCGGCGCAGCACGGCCAGCGCGGTGGACACGTGATCCTCGAGCGGGAGGGCCGGCGCCGTCATGGCGGACTCACGACCTGTTGTCTCGTCTGTTCGTTGAAGGTCACTGTACCAGGTTGCTACACTCGATTCGAACCGGAAGGAGGCGGTATGCCGCCCCACGACCCCGCCCGGTCCCACCGCGGCCCCGACGTGAACCTTCCAACGCATTCTTCCGTGAGCGAGCAGCGGCCGGCGCATCCCGAGACGATCGTGGTGCTCGATTTCGGCTCGCAGTACAGCATGCTCATCGCCCGCCGGGTGCGCGAATGGAACGTTTACTGCGAGCTGGTGCCCTGGAACGCCCCGGAGGCGCGCGTGCGGGCGCTCAACCCACGCGGCGTGATCCTGTCCGGCGGCCCGGCCAGCGTCTACGAGCCGAACGCGCCCCTCATCCCACGCTGGGTGCTGGAATCGGGGCTGCCGGTGCTGGGCATCTGCTACGGGATGCAGGCGCTGGCCCACCAGCTCGGCGGCCGGGTGGAGCCCGGCCCGGCGCGCGAGTACGGGCATGCCCTGATCCGCCGGACCGCCGCCGACGGCATCTTCGCCGACCTGCCCGAGACCATGCCGGTGTGGATGAGCCATGGTGACCGGGTGGCCGCCTTGCCGCCCGGGTTCCGCGCGCTGGCGGCCTCGGACAACTCGCCGGTGGCCGCCATGGGAAACGGCCGCGGCGTCGTGGGTCTGCAGTTCCACCCCGAGGTCGTGCATACGCCCTACGGGCGGGACATCCTGCGCAATTTCCTTTACCGGATCTGCGGTTGCACGGGCGACTGGACGCCGGGCAGCTTCATCGAAGAGAGCACGACGCGCATCCGGGCGCAGGTGGGCGACGGTCGAGTGATCTGCGCCCTCTCCGGCGGGGTGGACTCGGCCGTGGCCGCCGCCTTGATCCACCGCGCCGTCGGCGATCAGCTCACCTGCATCTTCGTGGACAACGGGCTGATGCGTGCCGGTGAGCCGGAGCAGGTGGTGGAAACCTTCCGGCGGGTGATGCGCATCCCCCTCATCCACGTCGACGCCCGCGACCGCTTCCTCAGCGCCCTGGCCGAGGTGACCAACCCCGAAACCAAGCGCAAGCGGGTCGGCGAGGTGTTCATCCGCGTGTTCGAGGCGGAGGCAGCCAAGCTCGGCCGGGTCGATTTCATCGCCCAGGGCACCACCTACCCGGACGTGATCGAGAGTGCGGGCGACGGCGCCACGGCCGCAGCCGTGATCAAGACCCACCACAACGTGGGCGGCCTGCCCGCGACCATGAAGCTCAAGCTGGTGGAGCCGCTGCGCTACCTGTTCAAAGACGAGGTGCGGCGCGTGGGCCTCGCCCTCGGTCTGCCGGAGGAGATTGTCTATCGCCAGCCCTTCCCAGGGCCAGGCCTGGCTATCCGCATCCTGGGCGAGGTAACGCCCGAAAAGCTGGCCATGGTGCGCGCGGCCGATACGATCGTTACAGACGAAATTCGCGCCGCCGGCCTAGAGCGCGAGCTGTGGCAAGCCTTCGCCGTGCTCACCGACTCGCGCACCGTGGGCGTGATGGGCGATTATCGCACCTACGGCTACGCCGTGGCCGTGCGCTGCGTGGTGGCCGAGGACGCCATGACGGCGGACTGGGCGCGCATCCCCCACGAGGTGCTGGCCCGCATCTCCAGCCGAATCGTCAACGAGGTGCCGGGCGTCAACCGCGTGGTGTACGACATCACCAGCAAACCGCCGGGCACGATCGAGTGGGAGTGAGGGCGCCAGCCCCCGTGACGGCAGGGCGCCGGGCGCGTCCTCACGCGCGCTCCGCGACCGGCAGTCCGTGATCCGCGAGAGGTGGGCATGAACGTTCTGGTCATCGGCAGCGGCGCGCGTGAGCACGCGCTGGCCTGGAAGCTGCGCCAGAGCCCGCAGCTGACCGACCTGTTCATCGCGCCCGGCAACGCCGGCACGGCCGTCGTGGGCACAAACCTGCCTATCGCTGCCACCGACTTTCCGGCTATCGCCGAGGCCGCCTTGCGGCACCGCGTGGACCTGGTGGTGGTCGGTCCGGAGGAGCCGCTGGCGCGCGGCATCGTGGACTTTCTCATGGAGCGGGGCATCGCCGCCTACGGCCCGTCGCGCGCGGCCGCCGCCATCGAGGCCAGCAAGGCGTTTGCCAAAGAGGTGATGGCCCGGGCCGGCATCCCCACGGCGCCCGCGCGGGTGTTCGCCGATGCCGAGGCGGCGCTGGCCTACCTGGATGAGCTGGAGGCCGCGGGTGCCGAGCCGCCCGTGGTCAAGGCCGACGGCCTGGCCGCAGGCAAAGGGGTGACCGTGGCGTCCACGTTCGCCGAAGCGCGCGCGGCGGTGCGGGCGGCACTGGTCGAGAGAGTGTTCGGCGTCGCCGGCCAGCGGGTGCTCCTGGAGCAGCGCCTCGTGGGGCGCGAGGTGAGCGCGCACGCCTTCTCCGACGGCCGGACCGTGGTACCAATGGCCTACTCCTGCGACTACAAGCGCGTGTTCGACGGTGACCAAGGGCCAAACACGGGCGGCATGGGCGCCTACTCGCCTCCTGGCTTCCTCAGCGCCGCCCTGCAGGCGGAGATCCGGCGCACGATCATCGAGCCAGCGGTACGCGCCATGGCCGAGCTCGGCCGACCCTATCGCGGCACCCTCTATCCCGGCCTGATGATCACCGCCGATGGCCCGCGCGTGGTGGAGTTCAACTGCCGCTTCGGTGACCCGGAGACGCAGGTGCTGATGCCGCGCTTGGCCTCGGATCTGCTCACCATCTGTGAGGCGTGCGTGCGCGGCACCCTCTCTGAGGCCTTGGTCACGTGGTCCGAGCATGCGGCGGTGGGTGTCGTCCTGGCCTCGGGCGGTTACCCAGGACCCTATCAGACCGGTGCACCCATCGCCGGCCTAGAGGCGGTGGACCCGGACGTGCAGGTCTTCCACGCGGGCACGAAACGGCTGGACGACGGCACGGTGGTGACGGCGGGCGGCCGCGTCTTGACGGTGGTTGCCACCGGCGCGACGCTGGCGGAGGCACGGGCCCGTGCCTACGAGAACGCCCGCCGCATTCGCTTCGCGGGCTGTCATCTGCGCACGGACATCGCCCTGCGTGAACTGGCCGCGCCGGCGCACTAGCGCGCCGGGCGAGTCCCACCAGGAGGGAGCGATGCTCACCGCCAGAGAGAGCGTCCCACCGGTAGAGATGCTGCCCGGCGTGCTGCGGCGCACCCTGAACGCTGGCGAGCGCACCATGCTGTGTGAGATCACCCTGGTGCGCGGCGCGGTGGTGCCGTGGCATACGCATCCGCACGAACAGATCGGCTACCTGGTCCGCGGGCGCTTGCGGTTCCAGATCGGCGACGAGGAGCAAGAGCTGAGCGAAGGCGACTCCTGGCTGGTGCCCTCCAACGTGCCGCATTTTGTCACGGCCCTAGAGGACTCCATTGCCATCGATATCTTCTCACCGCCGCGCGAGGAGTACCGCTAGCAGCGTCGATGCCGGTTGCCCGGCGGGTGGGGGCCGTGTCTAGAAGTCTTCCGGCGGAAGCGGGCGTGGCGGATATCGTGGCCGCCACGTGGAGTGCGTGCCTCCGGCACTGGCGGCCCCTGCTGCTGACGGCGCTGCCCGGCGCGTTGCTGGCCGGGTTTACAGAGTTCGGCCTGCTGCGGTCACAGCCAGCGCCAGCGGCAGGGGGTGGGACCGATGCCGAGCAGGCTCCCACTCTCCTGGTCGCCGCCCTGCCGTATCTGCTGGGGGCGCTGGTGGGTCAGGTGTTCACGCATCTGGCGTTGGTGCGCCTCGCCCTGGGGCTCGTCCGTGACGAGCGCGTGGGCGTGGCGGCCGCGTGGGCAACCGGGCTGCGGCGCCTTGCGCCCGGCGTGGTTGCCATGTTCGTGATCAGCCTGGCGCTGGCCCTCCTGGCGGCCACCCTGATCCTGGCGCCCCTGGCGTTGTACCTCGGCGTCGGCTGGATCCTCACCGCGCAGGTGCTGATCGATGAGGAATACGGCGCGTTTGCCGCGCTGGGCCGCAGCCGCCGGCTGGTGAGCGGCCAGTGGTGGCGGGCCTGTACGGTGGGATTGTCCGTGCTGGTCCTCTCCTTCCTGCCCGGCCTCGTGCTGGCCCAGGTGGGTGCCGCCACGGGCTCCGAGCTGGGCGCGATCATCACCGCCGCGCTGGCCGCCGTGCTGGCGGCGCCGTTTCTGGCAATGGGCCACACGATGCTTTACCTTGAGATTAGACGGCGCAAGGGTGAGCCGCTGCGGCCGGCACCCGGCACCCATCCCGACCCGATATGAGGCACACGGTCCTGCTCCAGTCACCGCTGCCCAATCCCTGGCACCGAGGCAAGGTGCGTGACACCTACGACCTGGGTGATCGGCTGCTCATCGTGGCCACGGACCGCATCTCGGCGTTTGACGTGGTCCTACCCAACGGGATCCCTGACAAGGGCGCGGTGCTGACGCAGCTGTCGGCGTTCTGGTTCGAGAAGATCGAGCCGGTGGTACCCACGCACTTCATCCGGCTGGCGGACAGCACCGCGGCTGATGACCTGCCGTTTGTCCTGCCGCCGGAGCTGGTGGGCCGCGCCATGATCGTGCGCAAGGCGCAGCGCGTGGACGTGGAGTGCGTGGTGCGCGGCTACCTGGCGGGCTCCGCCTGGGCGGAATACCGCCGCACCGGGCGGGTATGCGGCATCCCGCTGCCGGAGGGCCTCCGTGAGGCCGAGCAACTGCCAGAGCCCATCTTCACCCCCACTACCAAGGCGGAGAGCGGCCACGATCAGCCCCTCACCTATGCTGAGCTGGTGCAGATGGTTGGCCCGGACGCCGCCAACGTGCTCAAGCTGCGCAGCCTGGCCATCTATCGCTTCGCCTGGCAGTACGCCCTGGAGCGGGGCATCATCATCGCCGACACGAAGTTTGAGTTTGGCTGGCACGAGGGAGAACTGATCCTCATCGACGAGGTGCTCACGCCCGACAGCAGCCGCTTCTGGCCGCTGGATGGGTACGAACCCGGCCATAGCCAGCCCAGTTACGACAAGCAGCCGGTGCGCGACTGGCTTGAGGCCAGCGGCTGGAACAAGCAACCACCGGCTCCACCCCTGCCGCCTGAGGTGGTCGCCGACACGGCGACGCGCTACCGCCGGGCCTTCGCGTTGCTCACCGGCCGGGAGGTGACGCGCGCAACCGGTGTGAAGCCGGTGTGAAGAAGGTGAACGGATGACCTATCTGGCCCGCGTGTTCGTCACGCTCAAGCCGACGGTGAACGACCCTCAGGGACAGACCATCCTGGGCGGGCTCCACGCCCTCGGGTACGGCGAGGTTAGCACGGTGCGCGCCGGCAAATACCTCGAGCTGCGCCTGGACGCCGCCAGCGCCGAGCAGGCCACCCAACGGGTGACGGACATGTGCCGCCGCCTCCTGGCCAACCCGGTCATCGAGGATTACCGCTTTGAGGTTGAGCCGGCCTAACCACCCAATTGCAGCGGCGCACCGACCGTGCCGCCCCGGCCGGCCGACTCGTTCCTTGTGCCGCCTGCCGGCCGGGGGATACAATCGAGCACACTCGATCGGGAGAGGCTCGTTCGCATGAAGGAGTATTCCACAGCCGATATCCGAAACGTTGTACTGGTGTCGCATGGTGGCAACGGAAAGACATCGCTCGCCGAAGCCATGCTGTTCGACAGCGGGGCGATCACACGGTTGGGCCGTGTTGAGGAAGGCAACACGACCTCCGACTACGACCCCGACGAGATCAAGCGCAAGAGCTCGGTCAACCTGTCAATCATCCCCGTCGAGTGGAAGGGCGTTAAGGTCAACCTCCTGGACACGCCGGGCTACGCCGACTTCGTGGGCGAGCAGAAGGCGGGTATCCGTGCCGCCGATGGCGCCCTGCTCCTCACCGACGCCACGGCCGGGGTCCAGGTCGGCACCGAGCAGGCGTGGGTCTATCTCAACGAGCGCCGCCTGCCACGCATGATCGCCGTCAACCGCATGGACCGCGAAAACGCCAACTTCGACCAGGCCGTGGCCGCGCTGCGTGCCCAGTTCGGTAAGCACTGCGCGCCCCTGTTGGTGCCGATCGGCGCCCAGGACACCTTTCGCGGCGTGATCGACCTGGTGAGGATGCGGGCGCTCATCGGTGAGCAAGGCCAGGAGGAAGACATCCCAGCCGACCTGCGCGAGCAGGCCGCCGCCTACCGCGAGCAACTTGTCGAGGCGGTGGCGGAGACCGATGACGACCTTACCCTCAAGTACCTGGAGGGTGAGGACATCACCGAGGAGGAGCTCCAGGCGGGCCTGCGCGCCGGCGTCTGCCGCGGCGCCATCGTCCCGATCGTTGCCTGCTCAGCCGTGAAGAACATCGGCGTGTCCGCCGTGCTGGACGCCGTGTGCGCGTACCTGCCCTCCCCCCTGGATGCGCCGCACGAGCGGGCGACGCCGGTGGGCAACGGCGAGGAGATCGAGATCAACCCCGATCCCTCCGAGCCGCTGGCAGCGCTCGTGTTCAAGACATCGGCCGACCCATATGTGGGCAAGCTTACCTACTTCCGGGTCTACGCCGGCGTCATGAAGAGCGATTCACACGTCCTCAACGCCAACAAAAAGAAGGACGAGCGCGTCGGCCAGCTCTTCTACCTGCGCGGCAAGCAGCAGGAAAACACCCGGCAGGTCGTGGCCGGTGACATCGGCGCGGTAGCCAAGCTGACGGAGACCAGCACCGGTGACACGCTGTGCAGCCCGGAGCGGCCGGTGATCCTGCCGGGGATCCTCTTCCCCAAGCCTGCCTTCCGCCTGGCGGTGTTCCCCAAGACCAAGGCCGACCAGGACAAGCTGGGGCCGGCCCTGCAGCGCATTGTGGAGGAAGACCCGACGCTCCGCCTAGAGCGGGACCCCGACACCGGCGAGATGATCCTGGCCGGCCTGGGCGAGGCGCACCTGCTGGTGGCAGCCGAGCGTATGCAGCGCAAGTTCAACGTCAGTGTCGAGCTGCGCCGGCCAAAGGTGCCCTACCGTGAGACCATCACGGTGCAGACCAACGCCGAGTACAAGCATAAAAAGCAGACCGGCGGCGCCGGTCAGTACGGACACGTGTTCCTGGAGCTCACGCCCTTGCCGCGTGGCTCCGGCTTCGAGTTCGGTGAGCGGGTGGTCGGCGGTGCCGTGCCCAAGGAGTTCTTCCCGGCTGTGGAGAAGGGCGTGCGCGAGGCGCTCAAGGAGGGCGTGCTCGCCCACTACCCGATCACCGATATCCGCGTGGTGCTGTACGACGGCTCCTCCCACCCGGTGGACTCCAAGGCCATCGCGTTTGAAATCGCCGCCCAGCAGGCCCTGAAGAAGGGCGTGGCGCAGGGCCAACCGGTGCTGCTGGAGCCGATCATGCGGCTGCGCGTACGGGTGCCTGAGGCCAACACCGGCGACGTGCTGTCGGACCTTAACAGCAAGCGCGGTCACGTCCACGGGATGACGCCGGACGACGGGTACACGGTGATCGAGGCCGAGGCGCCGCTGGCGGAGCTGCTCAACTACGCCACCGACCTGCGTGCCCTCACCCAGGGGCGAGGCACCTTCGAGATGGAGTTCGATCGCTATCAGGAGGTACCGCAGCACATCGCCCAGAAGGTGATCGAGGAGGCCAGCCGCGAGCGTGAGGCGGCCGGCGCGCACGGTTGAGCCAGGTGGATCGAGGGGACGGACGGCGACGGCCGGTGTCACTCTGGCCACCGGCCGTTTTATTCAAGCCGCTGGCACCATTCCATGGTGGTTACGGAGCATGCCCGCGCAGGGGCAGCGTTATGCCGGCGTGCGCTGCCAGAGGGTGCGGTAGCCCTCACCGCGGATCGCCCGCGAGAACTCAGCGCGTTCGGCACCGAGCAGCTCGCGATAACAACGCTCCAACACCAGCTCCGCGTTCGCCATCCCTGCCTCGGCCAGCCGATCTGCCAGCAGTTGCCAGACCCCGGCCGCCTTCACGCCCGCCACACGCCGCGGCCAGGCAAGCAGCGCGATGGCGTCGGGACGTCCGAGGCGGGGACGGAGGCGCCGCACCGCTTCCACCCGCTCCTCCACTGAGCGGGCCATCGGCACCACCCGCACCAGCGGCGGGTCGACTGCCGAGGAGCGGACGTCGAGCAGCAGCGTCTGCCGGAACAGCGGGAAATAGACCGCGATGACGTCTGCCGCCGCGAGGTTCTGGCGCACCTCATCCAGATCGACCGAGAAGTCCTGCTCCATCCGAGCGCCTGCCACACGCAATGGGCCTCCGGCCCCTGAGACCGCGCGGCCCGCGTCGCGCACGATTGGAGCACGCGCGTTTTGCCGTCGTCAAGCGCGTTCTGCCTGCGCCGCCTGCGCCGCAAAATAGGCCCGCGCCGCCTCCACATCGCGCCGAATCTGCGCGACCAGCTCCTCGACGCCGGAAAACTTCCGCTCCCCACGCAGGCGGGCCAGCAGCTCCACGCGCACCTCCCGCTCGTACAGGTCGCCATCGAAGTCGAGGAGGTGAGGCTCGACCGTTGGTGGGCCGTCGTCGAAGGTGGGGCGCCGGCCGATATTGGTGACCGCTGGATGGGCGGTCTCACCGACGTACACGCGTGAGACGTACACGCCAAAGGCCGGGATCGCCAAGTCGGCGCCCACGGCCACGTTGGCCGTCGGGAACCCCAGCAGCCGCCCACGCTGCGCCCCGCGCACCACCGGCCCGTGCAGGGCAAAGGGCCGACCCAGCAGCCGCCCGGCGGTGACCACGTCTCCAGCCTGCAACGCCTCCCGGATGGTGGAGGACCCCATCTTGCGGCCGGCATCGCTGAGGAAATCGACGGTGGCGACGTCCACGCCGAGCGGTGGCCCGTGTTGCCGGAGCCATTCCACGGAACCCTCCCGACCGCGCCCGATAGACAAATCAGGGCCGCCGACGATCAGGCGTACGTCCAACTCCTCACGCAGGCCCTTGAGAAAATCCTGCGCTGATACCTGGGCCAGCTCCGACGTAAAGGTCACCCGACCCACCTGGTCCACGCCCAGCGTGCGCAACAGGTGCAGCCGCTCTTCCAGCGTGGTGAGGTATTGCAGGCGCACATCGGGACGGAGCACGCTCACCGGCGCCGGGTGGAAGGTGAGCACCACGCTGGCCAGACCCCGCGCGCGTGCCAGGCGGTGCAGTTCATGAATCAGGTGTTGATGGCCAAGGTGCACACCGTCAAACACACCCAGCGTCACCGCGCTGGGGCGACCAGGCGCCACCGCTCGCAATTCCAACCGTGCCAGCTCGGTCAGCATGCCACGTCTGTCGCCATGCGTCTGAAGGTCTTTTGCACGTGCATCGTCGCACGCTGGCGCGCACCGTTCAATGCGGCGCCACGGGCGCGGCCGCCACCGCGACGATCATGATGTCACCAAAGGGTTCTGGTTGTTCGGCGAAGGCTTGGCCGCGCTTGATCAGCTCCAGCACGGCCAAAAAGCCGACGATGATCTCCAACCGCGAGCGACAGGCAGCAATGAAGCGGTGAAAGTTGATGCGCCCGGACACGCGCAGCTCGGCCTCCAGGGCCGCCAGCCGCTCCTGCACGGTGACGGTGTAGCGCGGCACGTCCGGTGGTTCGGGCGGCCGGCGCTGAAGCGCCGCCTGCACCGCGGCTAAGAGTTGCTCCAGGGTGACGTTGCCTAGGCCCGGGGAGGGCGTCGGCACCGGCGGCGGCGCAAGGCGCGGGAAGGAGCGCACCCCGTCCCGCTCGCGTGCGCGCAGCGCGTCCACCGCGGCCTGGAACTGTCGATACTGCTCAGCGAGGGCGGACAGATCGACGGGCGGCTCATCCGGTGGTGGCGGTGCGGCAACGGTCGGTCGAGGCAGCAGGGCCGTCGACTTGTACTCCAGCAGGCGGGCGAGCTCCGCAGCCGCATCGGCCAGCTCGGCCACGGAGGCGCCGTCGGAGCGGGTGGCCTCCAGCAGGGCGGCCGCTACCGGCGCCAGCGCGATGGTGGCCGGGTCAAGGTCATCGCGCTCGACGGCCGCCAGCAAGTCCCGCACGCGCTGGGCGGGCTCGGCGCGCGTGGATCGACACACGGCACTCAGGATACGCCGCAGTCCAGGCCGCCGGCAAATGCGGGTTGACCGATCCGGGGTGTCGCGCCTAGCATGGCTGAGCACACGCGGGGGCATTATGGAGATCCGACGAGGCCTGCGGCCAACCCTGGTTCAGACCGTCGCGGAACTGGCGGCGGAGCGCACCGTGGCGCGGGCCCTGGCGTGGCCGGAGCAGCATGCCACCGCGCTCGTCGATGAGACAGTGCGCATGGCCGAGATCCCCGCGCCCACGTTTGGTGAGGCCACCCGAGCCGCCTATACCGCAGAGCGATTTCAGGCGGTAGGGCTCGAACGCGTCGAGATCGACGCCACCGGCAACGTGTACGGGCTCCTGCCCGGTGACGGCGAACGCGCGGTGGCGCTGGTCGCGCACCTGGACACAGTCTTCTCCGCCGACATTCCGCACGCGGTGATCCGCCGCGACACCCGCCTGTACGGGCCGGGCATCGGCGACAACGCGGCCGGGCTGGCCGGGTTGGTGGGGGCGGCGGCCGCTCTGCGCGCCGGCCACGTCGCGCTGCGGCGGCCCATCTGGTTCGTGGCCACGGTGGGTGAGGAGGGTCTAGGAAACCTGCGCGGCTCGCTGGCCGCCACCGAGCGCCTCGGCGCCCAGATTGAGGCCATGATCGCGGTGGAAGGCAGTTTCTTTGGTCGGCTAAGCTACAGTGGCGTCGGCAGCCGGCGGTTGGAGATCCGCTGCCAGTCGGCGGGCGGGCACTCCTGGCACGATTTCGGGCGACCCAGTGCCGTCCACGTGCTGGTGCGGGCGGCCGCCGACATCGCCGCCTTGCAAGTGCCGGCCCAGCCGCGCACCACATTCAACATCGGCCGGATCGAGGGCGGCACGGGGGTGAACGTCATCGCCGAGGAGGCGCGCCTGCTGCTCGACCTGCGCTCGGTAGAAGCGAGCGCCCTTGATGAGCTGACGGCACGCGTGCACGCCATCGTCCGTCGCCATGAGTTCAACGGTGTCCGGATCACCGTCCGTGAGGTGGGGTACCGGCCGGCCGGCAGCCTGGATGCGAGCCACCGGCTGGTTCAGACCTGTTCTGCGGTCCTCCAGCGGCTAGGCGTGCACCCCCAGTGCGCGCCGGCCAGCACAGATGCCAACATCCCCCTCAGCCGCGGCATCCCGGCCGTCACGCTCGGTGTAACGCGGGGCGGCGGCGCCCACACGCGCGGGGAGTGGATCGAGGCCTCACCGCTGGCCCGCGGTATCCAGCAACTCATTCTGGCTGCCCTAGCGCTAGGCGACCCGCGCACCGCTGATCTGACTGCATCATGAGCGCCGCCCGCCATCGCCCATGAATATCTTCTTCGACGTTGACCACACGCTGATCACGTGGGACTACCGCCTGCGCCCCTTCGTCCGCGAAGTGTTTGCCCGGCTGTGCGCCGACGGCCACGCGATCTATCTCTGGTCCGGCCGCGGCCGCCGCTGGGAGGTCGTTCAGCGCTTTCGCCTGGAGCGGTACGTCGCTGGCTGTTTCGATAAGCCCCTCTACGACCACGCAGCGCGCCTGCATGAGCTGGGCATCGATGTCTACCCGGACTTCGTGATCGACGACCACCCCGAGCCGGTGGCAGCGTTCGGCGGCTACCACATCCCAGAGCCACGGGAGCCGCTGGAGACGGACGACGAGATGTGGCGGGTATACGCGGCGATCTGCCGGTACCACCGCAAGGAGGAGCCACCGTTCAGCGCGTAGGCGAGTCGGGCGTGGAGACCATTCGCTTCACCTCGTTCCCGACGATGTACGGCCCAATGATCGCCGCCGCATCGGCGCGCGGTGTGTGCCGCCTGCTCCCGCCCGGACAGCGTATGGATGACCTGGTCCGCTGGCTGGAACGGCACGCGCCGGAGGCGCGGCTGGAGCCGGACGAGGCGGCGGACTGGGGCTTGCGGGTGCAGGTACCGGAGTATCTCGCCGGTCGGCGTCGCGCCTTTACCGTGCCGCTCGACCTGCGCGGCACCCCCTTCCAACGGGCGGTGTGGCGGGCAGTCTGCGCGATCCCCTACGGTGAGACGCGTTCCTACGCCGATATCGCGCGGGCGGTGGGGCGTCCCGGCGCCTGGCGCGCGGTAGGCGCCGCCAACGCCGTCAATCCGGTCTGCCTGGTCATTCCCTGCCACCGGGTGATCGGCGCGGACGGCACGGTGAAGGGATACGCCGGCGGCGTGCTCAACCGTCATTTGCTGCTGGCCATCGAGCGGGACCGCCCCGGCGGGTCATGAGCGCACCCCCAACCCCCTATACTGAGAGGGAAGTCCATCGAGGGGGCAGAGGGGGTCATCCATGCATCTCCGCGCGCGGCCGGTGCGGCTAGGGATCTTCGCGCTGGTCGTCACCCGCATCTACCTGAACTACAAGATCCCACAGGTGCTGGGGCGGCTGGGTCTTTACCGGGACACCCCAGCACGCATGAGCCGCCGCCATCGCCGCAACGCCGAACTGCTGTACCGGCTGGCCACCTTCCTGCAAGGGTTGATGATCAAGCCCTGCCAGTTCATCAGCAGCCGCGCCGACCTGGTGCCGGACGAGTACATCGAGGTCCTGTCCCGCCTGCAGGACAAGGTGCCGCCCCGCCCGTACCACGTGATCGCCAGCCAGATCGCGCGGGAGCTGGGCGCACCCCCCGAGGAGCTGTTCGCCGCGTTCGAGCGGCAGCCCATCGCCGCCGCCTCGCTGGCACAGGTGCACCGCGCCCGCACCAAGGACGGCCGCGACGTGGCGGTCAAGGTGCAGTACCCGGGGATCGAAGCCATCGCCCGGGCCGACCTGAAGAACATGGCGCTCCTCGCCGGCCTGCTGGCGCGCATCGAGCCGCACTGGGACTTTCGCGTGATCGTGCGCGAGTTAGAGCGGATGATGCCGCTGGAGCTGGACTTCATCAACGAGGGCCGCAACGCCGAGCGCGTGGCGCGGGAGCTGAGCGTGCGGCCGGAGTTCGTGGTGCCCGGCATCCTGTGGGACCTCACCTCCCGCCGCGTGCTCACCATGGAGTACATCGACGGGATCAAGGTGACGGATGTGGCCGCCATGCGCGCGGCCGGCATCGACCCGAAGCAGGTGGCGCAGCTCCTCACCGAAGCCTATTGCGAGATGCTGCTCATCAACGGTTTCTTCCACGCCGACCCCCACCCCGGCAACCTGCTGGTTCTGCCCGGGCCAAAGCTCGCCTTCGTGGACTTCGGCCTCTCCAAAGGGTTCCCTCCCCCCTTTCTGCGCGCGTTCGTGCGGCTCACCCGCGCGATTCTGGTCAACGATGAACAGGCCACGGTGCAGGCCTTCCGCGACCTCGGCTTTCGCACCAAGAGCGACGACCCCAAAACCTTGCTGGCCCTCGGCGATGCGTTTCTAGGGCGCGCCATCCGGGAAAAGCGCACGTACGCCGACCCGGACATGGCCAGCGAGGTGAACGCGATGCTGGCGCGGGTGCTCAAGGAAAACCCGGTAGTCGAGGTACCCGGCGATATCGTCTTGGTCGGCCGTGTGACCGGGCTGGTAGCTGGCCTGAGCAAGACCCTCGGGTCCGAGGTGGACCTGCTGGCGACGATGATGCCGTATGTCGCCCGCCGTGCCATGACGCCGGACGGGCAGGCACGCATGCGCGCCGCCTACCTGGCCGATGGCGCGCAGACACCGGCAGGCGACTGACTTCGGCGGCACATGCGTCCGGGCCGGGCTCGGGCGTCACCGGCGCACGGCTGCCGGATCAACGAACTGCGTCTCGATCTTGGCCGACGTGTCGAAGAAGTGCTGCAGGCTCTGGTTGTATCGGTAGAACAAGTCGCGTCGGTAGTAGTCGTCTGAGCGGGCGAACTCCTCCGGCGTAGCCAGGTCGATCGAGTTCAGCGTGTGGCTGAGATCCGCCCGGCCGTTCTGACGGATATTCTCGATCATCTCCTTCCAACCCTCGTAGGGCAGCACTAGCGTGAAGTCCAGGTCATGCGGCTGGCCGGGGTCTAGCTCTTTGACGTCCACGACCTCGTAGGCCTCAAAGTCGATCTCGAACAGCCGCTCGCCCACCTGCACACCCATCTTGGCGTCGCACGTGCCGAGTTTGCGGTAGGCCGGGTCCTGGTTGACCAGGTCGGCCACCGCTCTGAACCACTCAACGGAGGGGAACACGGGCATGACAGACCTCCAGGTGTGTGATTGTTGGTCGGTGCGGTGCGCGGCAGGGCCAGGACGGCTCCCCAAGGTTGATGATCGCACGCCGGCCGCAATGCCGCATGCATCGCCCGCCGCCCGCGCTGATCACCAGTCATCGCGCAACCGCCAGCGGTACCGCTCGTAGAGCCGGTCCGTATCCAGGCTGCGGCGGTGGCCTCGAAAGAACCACACCAACACCATTCCCGCCAGGAAGCCGCCGATGTGCGCCCAGTAGGCGATGCCGGCCTGGCCGCCCCGGGCCTGCGCCACCACTCCCACACTGATGAGCTGGGAGAGGAACCAGAACAACATCATCACGAACGCCGGGATGCGGGTGAAGAACGGGATGAACCACACCGGGATGAGCACCTGCACGCTGGCCGCTGGGTAGGTGACGAAATAGGCGCCCAGCACCGCGGCGATGGCGCCGCTGGCACCGACGCTGGGGATCGTGCCGCTCGGGTCCGACGCCACCTGCGCCAGCCCGGCGATGACGCCGCCCAGCAGGTAGAACAGCAGGTAGCGCACGTGGCCCATGGCGTCCTCGATGTTGTCACCGAAGATCCAGAGAAACAGCATGTTACCGAGGATGTGCGACCAGCTTCCATGGATGAACTGCGAGGTGATCAGGTCCAGCCAGTCTGGCTGCCGACCCAAGGTGTCCACCACGCGGTCAAACTGGACGGGGCAACTGGCCGTGATCCGGCAGGGAATCACGCCCCATTCCAACACCCAGCGGTCCAACTCCGTGCGCATACCGATGAGCTGCCACGCCCGCGGCGCCGCCTGTGATTGCAGTACCAGCTCGTAAAACCAGACCAGGAAGTTGACGGCAATGATGGTGTAGTTGACGAGCGGGAAGGTGCGCGAGCGCAGGCTATCTCCAACAGGAATCATGCCGTTCTCCCGGTCGCCATTGCGCGGCTATTCTACGCGGGTGGCTGGACCTGGTCGACGGTGCGGGCCCCAGCGGACCGCAGCTCCAGCGCCAGACCGGCCACCACCAGGTACACGCGCGTCGCCGCCGCGGCCACCGTTTGGTTGGCCCGCCCCAGCACGTCCCGATACAGGCGGCTGAGCGGGTCAGCCGGCACGATGCCCAGCCCTACCTCGTTGCTGACGACCAGCAGGTCGTTGCCGGCACGTTGCTGCCAGGTAAGGAGGTCGTCCACAGCGCCCAGCGCGGCCGCGGCCGCTGCCTCTCCCTCTTGCGGAGAAAACGCCGCCGGCAACCGGGCGAGCAGCAGGTTGCTCACCCACAGGGTGAGGCAGTCCAGCACCACCAGCGCCGTCGGCGGGACGTGAGCTAGCGCGGCCGCCAGCGAAAGCGGCGCCTCGACGGTGGCCCAGTGGGGCGGCCGCTCGGCGCGGTGGCGCTGGATGCGCGCCGCCATCTCCGCGTCCCGCGCTTCGGCCGTCGCCACGTACACCACGGGACCCGGGTGCCGCCGCGCCAGCGCCAAGGCGAAGGCCGTTTTGCCGGCGCGCGCCCCGCCTGTGATCAGGCTGACGGTGCCCACGTGGGAGCCTCCAACCCGACGATGCGGTACAGGGCCGCCACGTCCAGCGCTGCACGCAGGCAGGCGACCAGGCGGTCGTAGGCCTCGGCACGGCGCGCGGGCAGTCCCGGTCGGAATGCCACCCCCTTGCGCCGGGCCAGGTTGCGCAGCATCTGGACGCGCAGCGCGTCGTTCTCAAACAGGCCATGTAGGTAGGTGCCGGCGACCCAGCCGTCCGCCGAAAGGCAGCCGTCGGCGGCCACGCAAGGCTCGCCGGAACGCGAGCGCAGCCGGAAGGGAGCGGTGTTCGCGCCGGCATGGGTGCGCCCCATGTGGATCTCGTAGCCGCGCACCTCGAGGCCGGCGCATCCCTCAAACAGGCCCCATGCCGTTGTCACCTCGGCGGTGACCCGATGTGTGGCCTTCACCGGAGCGAACTCCGTTTCGGCGGGGAGCAGGCCGAGCCCCGCCGCTTCGAGCTGGTCTGACTCCACGTGCTGGGGGTCGCGCACCACGCGGCCGAGCATCTGATACCCGCCGCAGATGCCGAGCACGGCCGCTCCATGAGCGGCGGCGGCGCGCACTGCCGTCGCCAGCCCCGTAGCCCGCAGCCAGGCCAGGTCAGCTATGGTCGCTTTGGTGCCGGGCAGGACGATCAGGTCGGGCCGGCCCAGCGCTTCGGGTCGGGCCACGAAGCGCACACGGACCTCGGGCTCGGCCATCAGCGGGTCGATATCGTCGAAGTTGGCGATGCGCGGCAAGCGCACCACGGCCACATCCAGCGATGCGTCAGCGCGCGGCGGTTGGGCGTCGTCCAGCGTGGCCGCGTCCTCGGCAGCGATGCGGAGGTCGGGCAAATACGGCACCACGCCCAGGACCGGCACCCCCGTCAGCTTCGCGATCAGGTCCAGACCGGGCGCCAGGAGCTCGCGGCTGCCCCGGAACTTGTTAATCACCAGCCCGCGCACCAGGGCCCGCTCCTCCGCTGACAGGAGGGCCAGCGTGCCATACAGGTGCGCGAACACGCCGCCGCGGTCGATATCGCCTACCAGCAGCACCGGCGCCTGGGCATAGCGGGCGACGCGCATGTTGACGATATCCGCATCGCGCAGGTTGATCTCGGCCGGGCTGCCCGCGCCCTCGATCAGCACCAGGTCATACTGCGCGCGCAACTCGTCTAAGGCGCGGGTGACGACCGGCCACAGCGCCGCCTTGCGCGTGCGAAAGTCGAGGCCCGACAGATGAAAGGCGGGCCGGCCCAGCACCACCACCTGGCTACGGTGGTCGGCCTCCGGCTTGAGGAGGATGGGGTTCATGCGCACGTCCGGCTCCACACCGGCGGCGTAGGCCTGCTCTACTTGGGCGCGACCCATTTCCTCGCCCGCGGCCGTGACGTAGGAGTTGTTCGACATGTTCTGCGCCTTGAACGGCGCCACGCGCCAGCCGTCCTGACGGAAGAGGCGACAGAGCCCGGTGACGAGCACGCTCTTGCCCGCCGATGAGGCGGTGCCCTGCACCATCAGCACCCGACCGGCGCGCGTCATGCGTGGCGCTCCTCCAGCACCCGCGCCAGCGCCTGCACCAGCCGCTCGCACTCCTCCGGGCGGCGCACCCCCACCCGGATGTATTGCGGCAGCCCAAACGACGTGCAATCGCGCACCGCCAGGCCTTGGCGCAGCAGGGCGGCGCGTACGGCGGTGGCGTTGCCCACCTGGATGAGGATGAAATTGGCCGCCCCCTCGTGGAACGGGATGCCCAGGCGGGTGAGCCCCACGCGCAGGACGGCCTTGCCGGCGCGCACCACCTCTCGCCCTCGCTCGAGATGCTCGTGGTCCGCCAGGGCCGCCACGCCAGCCGCCTGCGCCGCCGAGCTCACGCTCCACTCCGGTTGGAGGCGGCGCACGGCGTTGACCACGTCTGGCGACGCGAGCAGGTACCCCAGGCGCAGGCCCGCTAGGCCGTAGTTCTTGGTCATGGACCGCAGCAGCAACACCCGACCGGTGCGCATGAGCGGCAGCGAGTCCCACGGCTCCTCCACAAAGCTGATATAGGACTCATCCAGGAGGAGCGGGCCGGAGATGAGGGCCATGGCCAGGCTGCGCACGTCGCGCTCCGCCGGGTAGACGCCCGTGGGATTGTTGGGGCTGCACAGGTAGACGAGCGGCGGCGTCACCCGGCGGAGCACGGCCGCCTTGTTGGCGAAGTTCCAGCGGAAGCCGCGCGCGGGGTTGGCATGCCAAGGGTAAGGGGTGGCGTTCACCGTCTGGCAGGCGCGCTCGAACTCGCCGAAGGTGGGCATAAAGACGATCGGCCGCTGGCCGCGCCGCACGAACAGCCGCACCACGAGGTGGATGAGCTCCGTGGCGCCGTTGCCGGGCAGCACCTCCGCCGGCGTGACACCGTGGTGTGCGGCGATCGCCTCCCGCAGGCGGGTGCAGTCCGGGTCGGGGTAGCGGGAGTAGTCCACCTGACGCAGCGCCGCCACCGCTTTGGGCGACGCGCCCAGCGGGGTGACGCTGGCGCTGAAGTCGATCACCTCGTCCGGGCGCAGCCCCAGCTCCCGCAGCTCCGCCTCGCGCAGCCCGCCGTGCGCCTGCACCGTCGTCATCGCCATCGCACCCCTCTACCGCGCGCCGTGGGCACCAGGCGGTGGGCCAGCCAGGCACCGAGAGCCGGTGCCAGGGCCAACGCTGCCGTCGCCATCACGATCCGCTGCGTGCGGCGGATGTCCTCTGGCCCCGGTTCCGGCCCATCGCCGAGCACGTAGGCGCCGCGCTTCTCCAAGCGTACGCCTAGGGCGCCGGCCATGGCCGCCATCGTCCAGCCAGCGTTGGGGCTAGCCGTGCGCCGGTGCTGTCGCACGGCCGTGCCCACCGCCCGGCACACGCTGCCACGCCCTGCTGGCGCCGCGACGAGGAGCGCCGCCGCGGCCAGGCGGGCCGGCAGCCAGTTGACCGCATCATCGAGCCGGGCCGCCGCTTTGCCCAGGTACTCATAGCGTCCGCGATAGCCGATCATGCTGTCCAGGGTGTTGATCGCACGGTAGGCCCAGGCACCGGGCAACCCGAAGCACAGATAGGCCAGCCACGGCGCGAGAAAGCTATCCGTGCAGTTCTCGGCCAGCGACTCGATAGCGGCGGCCGCCATCAGCCCGGGCGTGAGGTCCGCCGTCTCGCGGCTGACCAGGGCGCGCAGCGCGCCACGCGCCGCCTCGTCGTCGCCCGCGACCAGGGCCCAGCGCACCGCCTCGCCCGCGGTCAGCAACGCCCGCACGGCAAACGCGCCCTTGAGCAGGGCCGCCTCCACCGGCCACCCGGCCCGGCCCAGCGCTCGGCAGGCCCGCCCGGCCAGGACGCCGGCCAGCGCCGCCGCCGTCGGCAGCGCCAGCGCCGCCGCCGCACCCCAGGCGAGCTGGCGCCCACGGCCGCGTTGCGGTGCGCGCCGCTCGAGCGCCGCGGCAAGTTGGCCCAGCCACGCCACTGGGTGCAGGCGGGCGGGCGGCTCGCCGAGGGCGGCGTCGAGCGCCACCGCCATCAGCAGCACCAGCGGGCGGCGGGAGACGGCGTACGGGGTGGTCACGGGCGCACCACCCAGGGGGCGAGCCAGCCATGTACCTGCCCGGCGGCGGCACCCAGCAGCACGGCCGTCTCCGCCAGCTCGCAGGTGGCGCCGTACACGTCACCCGTCGCCCCGCCAAGGGCGGCGCGCGCCCACCACGCCATCGCCAGCGCCACCAGCGCGGCCATCACCACCAGCGCCAGGCCAGCCGGCCCGTATACCAGCAGCGCCACGACCGGCCCGACCGCGAGGGAGGCGAGCAGGGGCGCACCGCGCGCCGCCTCGTGGTAGCCGGCACCTAGCCCCTGCGGGCGGGCGTACGGCACGGCCGCCGCCAGCACCACCATGGCGCAGCGGCCCAGCACCGGCGCCAGGAAGAGGCCAGCCCCCCTACTGAACGCGTCCAGTGACATGACGGCGCTCCATTTGAGCAGCAGCACCAGGGCCACGGCGGCAACGCCGAACGTCCCCACCCGTGGGTCGCGCATGATCTCCAGCCGGCGGGCGCGGTCGCGGCCGCCCAGCAGCCCGTCGAAGGTGTCGACCAGACCGTCCAGGTGCAGCCCGCGGGTGAGCACGGCCAGCGCCGCCACCGTCAGGGCAGACCGCGGCGCCGACGGCAGCAGGGCGCCCAGGGCGCGGTCCAGGCCGACGAGCACCAGGCCTAGGCCCAGCCCCACCACCGGGTAACACACCTGCGCCCGCGCCAGCGCCGCCGGATCCACCCACCGCCATCGGCGCAGCCGGACGACGGTGAGGAACTCCACCGCCAGGAGCGGGTCCCATGGGATCGGGCCACGGCCGACCCGTTCGTCCCCACCATGCCGGGGTCCGGTGCGCCCTTCGTCAGCGCGGATCGCCTCGTCGCTGGCTTCGGTCGGCGTGGCGGCCATCGGTCGCTCAGGTCTCATAGCCGCGCGCCTCGTCGGAGTCCGAGACACCCGCCTCGGCAAAGGTCGTCATCTCGTCCAGCACCGCCGCGGCGGCGCGCAGGATGGGCAGGGCGAGCACCGCGCCGGTGCCCTCGCCTAGGCGCAGGCGCAGGTCCAAGAGCGGCTCCAGGCCCAGGTGAGCCAATGCCGCGGCGTGGCCCATCTCCACCGAGCGATGGGCGGCCAGCATGTAGGCGGTCGCCCCCGGCGCGAGGGCGTGAGCGATGAGGGCCGCGGCCGTGGTGATGAACCCGTCCACCACCACCGGCAGCCGTCGTGCCGCGCCGCCGAGAATGACACCCGCCAGCAGCCCGATCTCGAAGCCGCCCACCGCGGCCAGCACCCCCAGCCCGTCCGCCGGGTCAGGCCGGTTGACGGCCAGCGCCTGCTCGATCACCCGGACCTTGTGCTCCCGTCGCTCCGGCGTGATGCCGGTGCCCAGACCCGTGACGGCTGCCGGGGGCTGCCCGGTGATCGCCGCGGTGACCGCCGCGGCGGCGGTGGTGTTGCCGATGCCCATGTCGCCCACGGCCAGTGCGTCGCACCCCTGCTCGGCCAGCTCCAGCGCCAGGGCGATACCGTCCTCCACTACGCGGCGGGCGACCTCGCGGGCCATCGCCGGCCCGGAGCGCATGTCGGCCGTGCCGGCGCCCGCCCGGCGGGACACCAGCTCCGGGTGCGGCCCTGGGTCCGTCAGCACGCCCGCGTCCACCACCACCACGCGCGCCCCTGCTTGGCGGGCCAGCACGTTGATGGCGGCACCGCCGTTCAGGAAGTTTCGCACCATCTGCGCCGTCACTGCCTGCGGGTAGGCGCTCACGCCGGCGGCCGCCACGCCGTGATCCGCCGCAGCCACCACCACCACGGGTGCCGTCACCCGTGGCCGCTCCGCGGCGCGCACGCCGGCCAGCCACACCGACAGGTCCTCCAGGCGGCCGAGGCTGCCCGGTGGCTTCGTCAACTGAAGCTGGCGAGCACGGGCCGCCGCCATCGCCCCCTCGTCCAGCGGCGTGATGCGCGCGATCGTCGTGTCCAGGAGCGACATACCTGACCTCCCATGCCGATTCGGTAAGGCCGCCCGATCAACTCAGCCGCGCGCAGGCGCGGGCGCAGGTATCGACCCAACGCGCCGCCATGCCCGGGACGGCGGCCAGATGCAGGTGCACATACGACGCTACGACAGAGCCGGCGGCGAACCCTTCCACGGCGCCGGTCTCCGCCAGGTCGTAGACCGCTTCGGCGGCCGTGGGTGGCCGGTCCAGCGTGGACCAGTGAAACTCGTGGCCGCGCACGCTCTGCCCCTGGGCGAGCAAGGGGGTGGCCCGGCGGGCGCGTGCCGTGCGGTAGCCGAGGGTGAGGCGGCTGCCGTGCAGACGGGAGCGGGCTGGCACCAGGCCCACCATCGTGTGGACGCGCCCATCGAAGTCCTCGATGGCGACGCCCAGGTACATCAGGCCACCGCATTCAGCGTAGATGGGCAGGCCGCGGGCCGCCGCAGCGCGCAACGCCTCGTGCATCGGGCGATTGGCGGCCAGCTCTGCCGCGTACAGCTCCGGAAAGCCGCCGCCGATGTACACCCCACCGACGTCACCCGGCAATTGCGTGTCGCTCAGCGGGCTGAACGGCACCACCTCCGCCCCCCAGGCACCCAGCAGATCGAGCGAATCCTCGTAATAAAAACTGAAGGCGCGGTCCATGGCCACGGCGATGCGGACGCGAGGCGGCCGCGGCCGCTCCGGGAAGGCAACCGGCGCGGGCGGTTCTCGCACCGGCGCGGCCAGCCGCAGGAGACCATCCAGGTCGAGGTGCGCGGCGACGCAGGCCGCCAGCTCGTCGAAGAAGGCGCAACCGGCGGGGCCCTCGACGGTCGGGATCAGGCCCAGGTGGCGCTCCGGCAGCGTCAGGTCCTGGCGGCGGGGCAGGTAGCCGAGGGTGGGCACGCCCGTGGTGGTCTCGATGGCGTCCCGGCACAGCTGGTAGTGGCCGGGCGAACCGATGTTGTTCAGCACCACGCCAGCCACGCGCAGCGCGGGGTCGAAGCGACAGTAGCCGAGCACGGTGGCGGCCGCGCTGCGCGCCATGCCGCCCGCGTCCACCACCAGCACCACCGGCAGGCCGAGAAGCTTGGCCACCTGGGCAGTGCTGCCCTCGTCGTGCTGGCCGCGGCGGCCGTCGAACAGGCCCATCACCCCCTCAACGACGGCTACGTCAGCGCCGGCGCAAGCCCGCGCAAACACCTCTGCCAGCACGGGCGGTATCAGCATCCACGAGTCCAGGTTGCGGCAGGGCCGGCCGGCCGCGACGGTGTGGTACGAAGGGTCGATGTAGTCTGGCCCGGCCTTGAACGGCTGCACACGCAGGCCACGCCGGCGCAAGGCGGCTACCACGCCCGCCGTGACGGTCGTTTTACCCACGCCGCTGGCCGTGCCGGCGATGACCAAGCCCCGCGCGCTCACGTCCTTGTGCTCCAGCCTCAGAACTCGATACCCGGCTGCGCCTTCACCCCGCGCTGGTAGGGGTGTTTCACCTCGCGCATCTCGGTAACCAGGTCGGCGGCGTCGATCAGCTCCTGAGGCGCGTTGCGGCCGGTGAGCACCACGTGCACGTGTGCCGGCCGTGCGCGCAGCGTCTCCAGCACCTCGTCCAGCGGCAGCCAGCCGTAGGTGAGCGGGTAGGTGATCTCGTCCAGGACGACCAGATCGTACGCGCCTCCCAGCAGGTATGCCTTGCAGCGTTCCCAGCAGGCCCGCGCTAGGGCCTTGTCCTTCTCGATGTCTTTTGACAACCAGGTGAAGCCGGCTCCGAGCGGCACGATCTCCATGCCGGTGCGGCGGGCAGCGCGGTGCTCGCCGAAGTTGGCCGTCTCGTGCTTGATGAACTGGAGCATCGCTACCTTCCAGCCCCGCCCCCACGCCCGGTACATGAGCCCCAGGGCAGCGGTGGTCTTGCCCTTGCCGTGACCCGTGTGCACGATCATCAACCCGGTCCGCCGCGTCCGCTCGTCGGCCATCGCGTCGACTCCCTTCATCCGCCGCCTTAGATGGGCACCACCACCGGTCGGCCCGTGCGCGGATGCATCAGCACGCTCACCGGACCGCCGTAGGTCTGCGCCAGCCGTTCCGGCTGTAACACCGCGTCCGGCGCGCCCTCCGCCCGCACCCTCCCTTCGCCGAGCAGCACCAGGCGATCGCAGAACTGGGCCGCCAGCGTGAGATCGTGCAGCACGAACAGGGCGGCCAGGCCGTCCTCACGGCAGCGCTCCACCACGAGCGCGCACAGTGCCGCCTGATGGGTAAGGTCCAGATGTGCGGTCGGCTCGTCCAGCAGGAGCAGGCGCGGCTGCTGGGCGAGCGCTCGCGCCACCAAGAGCCGCTGCCGCTCACCGCCGGCCATCTCGCCCACCCGTTGGTCCGCCAGGTGCAGCGCGTCGCAGCGGGCCAGCGCCGCACGGGCGATGGCGACGTCGCGGCGGCTTTCGGTTTGCAGCAGGCGCAGGTGCGGCGTACGCCCGAGCAGCGCCACCTCCAGCCCGGTGAACCCCTCGGGCAGGGTGGCGCCCTGCGGCACTACCGCCACGATGCGCGCCAGCTCCGCCACCCCGTAGCGCTCCACCGGCCGGCCGCCGAGCAGTACGCGGCCGCCCCGTGCGGGCAGCAGACGGGTGATCACGCGGATGAGCGTCGATTTGCCGCTGCCGTTCGGGCCGATCACGCCCACCACCTCGCCCGCAGCGACGGACAAGGACACGTCGCGCAGCACGAGCCGGTCCCCGTAGCCGGCGGATACCTGTTCGACCACCAGGTCGAGCCCAACGGCGGCCGGTGCGGCTACCATGTCACCCTCCGCCCACGCCAGAGCAGATACAAGAAGAACGGCCCGCCCAGGAAGGCAGTGACAATGCCCACCGGCATTTCCGACGGCGCCACGGCGGTGCGCGCCACCAGGTCGGCCAGGATGAGCAGGGTGGCGCCGCCCACCAGCACCAGGGGGAGCAGGCGACGATGGTCCGGGCCCACGATCCGGCGGGCGATGTGGGGCACGATCAGGCCGACAAAGCCGATCAGCCCGCTCACCGACACGGCCGCCGCCGCAGCTAACGAGGCCGCGACCAGGACGATGAGCCGTACCCGCTCGACGTGGACGCCCAGGTAGCGCGCCTGCTCGTCGTCGAGCAGGAGGACGTTGAGCAGGCGGGCGTGCATGACGAGGATGAACAGGCAGGGCAGCGCGTACAGGGCCAGCAGGCCCGCGCGGCTCCACGTGCTGGCGGTAAAGCCGCCCATCAGCCAGGCGAACACGCTGGCCAGACGGGTATTATGCATCGTGAGCAAGAAGGAGGTCAGGGCGTTACCCATGGCCGCCACGGCCACGCCGGCCAGCACCAAGCCGGCGCCGGAGGTGAGGCGGGTGGCGCGGGAGACGGCCACGGCCACCAGGACGGCCGCCATCGCGCCGAGAAAGGCGGCGGGGGTGACCAGGCTGAGGCCGTGCCAGGCGCCCGACAGGGGCGAAACCAGCACGATGGTCGCGCCAAGGCCAGCGCCCGCGGCCACGCCGATGAGATACGGCTCGGCCAGGGGGTTGCGGAACACGCCCTGGTAGGCGGCGCCGGTGGTGGCTAAGGTCGCGCCCACCATGCCGGCCAGCAGCACGCGCGGGGCGCGGATCTGCCAGACGATCTGATCGGCCTCAGCCGGCCAGGTGCCCAGGTGAATGCCGGTGAGGCGTGCCAAGAGAATGGATCCGACCGCGCCAGGCGGCACCCGCACCGGCCCGGCAAGAAGGGCCAGCGCCGTGGCGGCGCACAGGAGCAGCACGGCCACGGCCAGCGGCAGGACCGCCGGCCGGAGGACTACGGCGCCGGTGTGGGAGAAGGAGAGCGCCCGCGCGACGCCGGGCGCCTCCTCGGGTGCGGCCGTCATCAAAAAGCCCTCCAGCCTTCGCGCGGAGGGTGCAACGGAGGGACACCGGCCGCCCGGCGCCCGGATCGCCGCGCCTTTCCTCGAAGGCTGTGATCCCGGCAAGGGCCGGCGACCTGGCTTCCCCCTGCCCGTGCAGGAGGTTACAGTTGCGGGACAGCGCCGGACTTGCACCGGCTTCCCCGTTTAAGTCCCCGTGGGGACACCCTTGCCACGACGCTATGCGATTGTGGCGCCACTCTATCAGTCCAACCGGGGAGGGTCAAGGAACGTGGCGGGAGGGGAGACGGCGACCGGACCGCAGGTACGAGACGCCACCGCGGCCGACGCCGAGGCGATAGCCCGCATTTACAACCAGGGTATCGAGGACCGCATCGCCACGCTAGAGACGGAGCTGCGCACCGCCGAGGAGCGGGCGGCGTGGCTGGCCGCGCGGGACCCGCGCCACCCCGTGCTGGTGGCAGAGGATGAGGGACAGGTCGTGGGCTGGGCCTCGCTCAACGTGTTCAACCCGCGCGCGGCCTACGCCCACGTCGCCGATATCTCCGTCTATGTGGCGCGCGAGCGGCGGGGCAGTGGTATCGGCCGGTTACTCTTGACAGCGCTGGAGCAGCGGGCACGGGCCGTCGGCTACCACAAGCTGGTGCTGGCCGCGTTTCCGTTCAACGTGGCCGGCATGCGCCTCTACCGCCGGTGCGGCTTCCGCATCGTGGGAACCTACCATGAGCAAGGCCTGCTCGACGGCCGTTGGGTTGACGTGGTGGTGATGGAAAAGATCCTGTAGCCGGCTCCCCCTGACGGCGCTCGCCGGTCTCCCGCCGCACGCGCCAACGGGAGCACGTGTCGGACGGCCTTGCCACCTGCAGGCCAACGCCGAACCTACAGCCGGAGCTTACCGTGGGAAGGCTGGCGACGGCGCTGGCGGGTCGGCCCTTCGCTCTCCACCGGCAGGTCGATGGCTGGCGAGGTGACCCACTCGTGCACGTACCCGCAGCAGATGCAGCTGCTGTAGGCGCCGTACAGGTCGCGCTCGTTTACCATGGAACCGCGACAGCGAGGGCAGATTCGGGGCGGTGCAACAAGCTGCATCTCAATCTCCTCTTCCTCGTCGGTACGGCCGGCCGTTCACCGTCGCTGGCGCATTGGCGTTACCGCGAGGCATGATGTACAGCGGCCTCACATGGGCCACTGGCAGACGGGGATTGGGGAGCAGACGTCCGGTGGACCAACCGGAACCAGCGCCTGGCAGCGACGCTCATTTGTGATTGCGCGCACATGTTACAAATGCGTTAACCCCGTGTCAAGGCGCGGGGCATCGGTTCACGAGTACGTGCGGGCCACAGACCGGCGAATCAGGGGATGCGCCATGGGAGAGCTGCTGCCGACACGCCTGTTGCTGGGCGGATATCCGAAGGCGCTGACGTTGACCGATGGGACGACAGTGACCGTGCGGCCCTTACAGCCCACGGACCAGGCCGCCCTCCTCGCGTTTTTCCGCAGCATCCCCACGGAGGATCGGTGGTGGCTGCGGGAGGATGTGTCAGACCCTGAGGTGATCCGACGCTGGACGGTCGACCTCGACTACGACCGCGTGCTGCCCCTGGTGGCGCTGGTCGAGGACCGGATCGTGGCCGACGCCACCCTGCACCGGCGCGGCTACGGCGCCCGCCATCACCTGGGCGAGTTGCGCGTGGTGGTGGCGCCGGCCTATCGCGGCCGCGGCCTGGCCTACGCCCTGCTCCTGGAACTGTGCGAGATCGCGGCTGCGGCCGGCCTGGCAAAGCTCGAGGCCGAGATCGTGGCCCGCGCCCAGAGCGGCGCGCTGGAGGCGGTGGAGCAGCTCGGGTTTCGCCTGGTGGCCACCATCCCCGAGCACCTGGTGGGGCCGGACGGCACCCCGCACGACCTGTTGTTCCTGGTCTACCCACTCAGCGAGGTGTAAGCCGCCGCCTCACGCCGGCCGCCGGGCCACCCATACCTGCTCCATGCTCCATGCCGTCAGGGGCTCGCCCGCGAAGCCACCGGATACCCGCTCGACGTCCAAACCGGCCGCCCGCAGCAAGGCGTTTACCTCCTCCGGCTCCAGGTACCGGAACGGCGCCCCTCGGGGGCCTCCGCGCAGCGACGCTTGGGCGTCGAGTCCACCCTGCCTCGCCGCAAAGCGGGCCAGCAGGCGCCGCAGGGGCTGCGGGTTACCGAGGCTGAACGCCAGCCGGCCGCCGGGCTGGAGATGCTCCGCGCAACAGCGCAGGGCAGCGAGCTGGTCGGCCGGGGCGAGCAGGTGTTGCAGGCTGCGGAACGGGAGACAAATCAGGCCGAAGCGACAGGCAAAGGCGAACGCGCGCATATCGCCGCGCACCCAGTGCACATTGGCCGTCGCCGGTGCCGCGGCCCGCGCCACGGCGAGCATAGCCGCTGATCGGTCGAGCGCCACCACCGGCCCCGCCACTGCGGCTACGGCCAACGCGACCCGCCCGGTACCGCAGGCCAACACCAGCAGCGGCGGGATTGCGGCACGTGCCAGAGCGCGGTAAAAGTCCAACTCACCCGGCAGATACGGCCGCGTGCGGTCGTACTGGGTGGCGCAGCGGTCGTACCAGGAACCGTGCCTATGTGCGCGGCGCATCAGCTCACCTGCAAGGTGCTTGGCCGGTGGCAGGGGTGCCTCTGGATTGAGGAGACGGTCCCCGTGCACTGAACACTTGGCCGATCACGTAATGATTCGTGCCGAAACCGTTTCAAATAAGGCCAGTTGTGACTTGCCTGTGATGTCAATCGCCTTGTCGGAGTCGGATACGTCGTGTTAACCTTGGGGTGGATTTTCGCAATGTTCCTGTAGGCAGGCCCTGACGGTGACGAGGCGTGATGGTTGATCAGCCCGCGACGCAGCGGGAGCGCGCGCGTCGCGCGCTCGCTGCAATGCAGGAGAGCGCAAAGGGCCGGATCCGGGTCCTGATCGCCGACGATCACGCCGTGCTGCGACAGGCACTGCGCCTGCTCCTGGAGACGCACGACGAGGTCGAGGTCGTCGGTGACGTCGGTGACGGGCGCGAGGCGGTTGAGCTGGCTGAGCAGTTGCAGCCCGATGTCGTGCTGATGGACCTGGCAATGCCCGGTCTGAACGGCATCGACGCCACCCGACAGCTCACCCAGCGAGCGCGCGGGGTGCGCGTGCTGGTGTTGAGCGGCTACGCCGATGAAGAACGATTGATCGAGGCGCTGCGGGCGGGCGCGTCCGGCTTCGTGCTGAAGCGCTCGGACGTGCAAGAGCTGCTGATCGCCATTCAGGCCGTCCATCGTGGCAACCCGTATATCAGCGCGGCGCTGGCTGATGGCCGCAGCCCGATCGACCTGCTCATCCGCGCCCAAACCCAGGTCGACGCCGACGCTGACAAGCTTACACCCCGGGAGCGGGAGATCCTGCAACTGGTGGCCGAGGGTCACCCCAACCAAAGCATCGCGGAAAAGCTGTTCCTCAGCGTTAAGACCGTGGAGGCGCACAAGGCGCACATTATGGCCAAACTAGGCGCCCAGCGCACCACGGACCTCATTCGCTACGCCATTCGCAAGGGTATCATCTCCCTGGACGCGCCGCCCGAGCCCTTCCCCTCGTGATGATGAATCGCCACCGCCGGGTGCCCTCAGCCGGTAGGTGTGGTATCCCCCATGGCAGAAGCGTGCTAGGATAGCACGAGGCGTACGGCCTTCGCGGTCGTACCCAGCATGGGGAGGTTGTGATGCGCCGACTGTTTATCGTCGTGGGTCTGGCGGCGGGTGTGTTCCTGGCCTGGAAGAAGCTCACCGGTCACCAGCAGGATGAGTTTGCCGACGAGAGGCTTGAGCCGGCCATGACGCACGAGACGGAGCAACCGGCCACCGGCACGGCCTGATCGGCCGGTGACCGCCGGTGCGGGGCGCGCGGTTGGGGCGCGTCCGCTACCAAGGGGGCGTGAGCGGCCGTGTGCCGGTCATCGCCGGACGAGGAGGCGTGTCGGTCATGCGTTCTATTATCGGGCTGCTCACGTTGACCCTCCTGGCCTGGAGCTTGACCGGCAGCGGCGCCCGCGCGCAGCAGGCCGGCGCCATCCGCATCATGGCGCCAACCAACGGCGCGACCGTGGCCGCACCGGTGAACCTCACCGTCGCCATCACCGGTGTCACTGTGAAACCCGCCAGCGCCGGCGACCCGGACGCGTTCCACTACCACATCTTCATTGACGTCGATCCCGCCACGGTCGTTCAACCCGGCCAGCCCATCCCCACGGGCCGGGCCGACATCATCCACACCGCGGACCTGGCCGTGCCGCTGACCGACCTGGCACCGGGGCCGCACACGGTATGGGTGGTGTTGACGCGCACCGACCACGTGCCCCTGTCACCGTCCGTGCAGGACCGCGTGCAGTTCACCGTTGCCGGAGGGGGCCAGGCGGCGCCGTCCGGAGCGCCGCGGGTGGGCACCGGCGTCGCTACCGGTGCCGGAGCACCGGGCCTGCCGGTCTGGCTCATCCTGGCCGGCGTGGTTGGCGGGGCCTGGCTTATTCGGCGGCGGATGGTCTAATCGGGCCCGCAGGGCCGCGCTCACCCGTCGGCCAGGCGCAGCAGCCGGCCGAGAACGTCGTCCGGAGCGGAGAGGTCTGGGAAGACCAGATCGGCCCCGGCCGCCCACAGTTCGTCCGCCGCGCACTCACCAGTGCACACGCCCACCGCCACCAGGCCGTGCGCCTTGGCCGCCTGCACGTCGTGGGTGCTGTCGCCGATCACGTAAACGACGGCGGGGTGGGATGCGCCCGCGCCCACCCGCGCCACCGCCGCGGCCACCAGGTCTGCCCGCTCCTCGCCGTCCTCGGCGAAGCCGCCATCGCGAAAACGCCCCCACAGGCCGAAGTGGCGCAGCTTGGCCTCCGCGGCGCGGCGGAAGTTGCCCGTGGCCAGCCCGAGCCGGGCACCGGGCAGGGCAGCTACCGCATCGAGCAACTCTGGCACCCCGGGCAGAACGACCCCGTTGCGCACGGCCAGTTCGCGGTGCAGGTGGTGAAGGTACCGGGCCTCGAACTCGGTGCAGAATCGGTCAAACCCGTTATCCAGGCGGCCACAGCGGGTGAGCGCCTCGCGCAAGATGGCCCGGTCGGTGCGTCCGGCGAAGCGCATCCCGGCAAAGGCATCCGATACGCCGAGCATCTCGCGCACGGTGGCCTCCATCGCGGCACTACCGGCACCGTTGGTCCGGATCATCGTGAGGTCGATGTCAAACAGAAAGATCCGGGGCCTCACCCTTCCTCCCCTCACGCCTCATTTCTCCGAGATGTCGATCACCCGCACCAACACAAACTGGCCGGCGCGCACCTGCCAGAGCCGCACGGCGGCGCCCTCCACCCGGTCGCCATGCGGCAGAAAGCGAATCCGGCCGCTTGCACCGATGCGGTCCACGCGGTGCGCCGCCTCGCGCAGGCGACGCCGGTCCACGATCAGTCTATCGCCGCGGCGCTCGGCCGCGCGTTCCACCGCGTCGAGCAGGAGGTGGACGGCGTCGTAGGCTTCAGCCGCAAATGGTTCGGGCGCCGTGGCGAACCGCGCGTAGTAGCGATCCGCGAAGGCGGCGGCACCCGGCCCCGGAAGGGGGACCGGTTCGGTGACGAACACACCATCGGCGGCGGCTCCGGCCGTCGCCACGAAGCCGGGGGGCACCAGGGCGGTATCGGGGAGCACCACCGGCACCGCCACTCGGGCGGCCCGAAGCTGCGCGAGGAGCCGGGTTGCATCCTCTGGGTACCCGGCGTAGAAGATCAGCCCGGCGCCGGACCGGGCGATGCCGCGCACCACCGCGCCGTAGTCTTCGCTGCCGGGGAGCACCTCCACAACCCCGGCCAGTCGCCGTCCGCCCAGCACCAGCTTGACCACATCGCGCAGCCCCCGTCCGTAGATGGTGCCGTCGTAGACCAGGAACACGCGCCTGGTGCGGAGGAGCTCATCAGCTAGGGTTCCCACCGCCACCGCCTGCAGCGCGTCGGTATATGCGGTGCGGAGGATGCCCTCGTATCCTTGCCGGGTGACCGCGATATCCGTGCAACGCGGGGTGACCATCACGGCCGCACGCTGGAAGATGAGCGGCTCCACCGCCACACAGGCCGGTGAACAGATCGGCCCCACCACCCCGATGAGCCGTGGCTCCGCCAGGAGCGCGGTGACGGCCGCTTCGGCCGCGACCGGGTCGCAGCCACCGTCCCGCACCTCCAGGCGCACGGGATGACCGCGCACCGTCGGCCGCTCCTCCGCGGCGAGCCGAGCGGCTTGGGCAATGGCCTGTCCTTCGGCGGCCACCGCCCCGCTCCAGGTAGTGACCACGCCGATCACCAACGGCTCGTCCGGACCGACCACGACCTGCCCCTTGTCCGGCAGGCGGCCATGGCAGGCGGCGGTGAGCAGCGCGACCGCAATCATCAGCGTCGGTCCGACACGCTCAGACAGCCGGCGGACCGTGGTGAATGTGCTATCGTGCATCATGAGACCTTACCGAGCGGGGAACGGCTCTCGCCGTGTCCAACACCACCATGATCACCGCGCGCGCCTCCGAGCGTGCGCTTGCCCCTGGCACAGCGGACGGCACGCACGACGGCGGCGCGTCCGGCGGTTGCTGGGCGCTCCTGCCCGTATTGCTGGGGGTAGGGCTCCTGGCCCTTCCCACGCTAGCCTTCCCGTTCGGCCCTGACCAGGCCATCTTCGCCACAATCGGCCAAGCGATCAACCGAGGTGGCTTCCCGTACGTCGACGCCTGGGACCAGAAGCCGCCCGCCATCTACCTGCTCTACGCCCTGGCGCTGCGCTTGCCGGGTCCACTGATGATGCGGGTACGGCTGTTCGACCTGTTGTGGACTGGCGGGGCGCTGATCGCGTTGTTCTTCCTCCTCCGTCACCTGTGGAATGCACGGGCGGCGGCGTTCGGCACCGCCCTCATGGGGGCGGTCTACTTCACGACCCAGGGCTGGTGGTACCTCGCACAGCCGGACGGGCTGGCCGCCCTGCCGCTTGCTTTGGCGTTGGTTTTCAGCCTGGCGCGCGGGCGGTGGCGTTGGCCGAGCTGGGTAGCGGCCGGCGCGTTTACCGGCCTGGCCTTCCAGCTTCGCTTCACCGCCGCCCCCCTGGTGCCCGCCTTCGTGTGGACCTACATCCTGCTCGAACGCGGCGGCCGGCGGCGCCTGCTCGGCTGGACGTTGTGGGCGGGCGGGGGGTTTCTGGCCGTGCAGGCGGCGCTGCTGGCCTACCTGGCGGCCGGGCACGCGCTGCACGCTTATTTAGAGGCAACCCGCTTCGCCGCCGGGTACGCGCGGCTGGGCTGGCCGTTCGCACCGCGCGAGCGCACCTTCTTCACCTTCCTAGACTACGTCCGCGACTCGCTCGCCCTGTTCACGTTCTCCCACGCGGTGTTTGTCCTACCGGCGCTGGCGGGCATGTTCGCGGCATTCTTTGTCGCGCGGGACCGCGCGCTGAGGGCGGCCGCGGCGATGACGCTGGTCGGCTTTCTCGGCATCGCCGTCCAGCAGAAGTTCTTCTGGTACCACTGGCAGGTGCTGTTTCCGGCCCTGGCGCTGCTCGCCGGCTGGACCTGGGACCGCGCCTTCAGCCTGTTGGAGCGGCTCCGCGCCGATAGCTGGGCCGCGCTGGGCCAACGGACGCTGGTGGCGGCCCTGCTGCTCCTCACGCCGGCCGTCACGGAGCAGGCGTATGATCAATGGGACGGCTTTCTGCATCGTAACGATAGTGTGACCGCCCGGCTGGCCTACGAGAACCAGTTTGGCCCCTACGCGGACGGCACCTACTCCTACCTCGCCGACCGGCAGGTAGCGGATTACGTGCGGGCACACACGCAGCCGCACGAGTCTATCTACGTGTTCGGCTACGAGCCGTTGATCTACCTGCTGAGCGAGCGGGCCAGCGCCTCCCGCTTTATCTACTCGCTGCCGTTTATGTCCGGTTGGGCGCCGCGGCGGTGGCTGGACGAGTTCTTGGCAGAGATCGATCGCAACCGGCCGGTGTATTTCATCGTGCAGCGCAATGAGGGGGCGGCCGAGTGGATCACCGGACAGCGGCTGGACACCGCCGCCTGGGCGACGCGCCTGTTGCCCGGCGTAGCCGCGCGTCTGGAACGCGACTATGCCTATGAGGTCGAGATCGAGGACTTCACGCTGTACCGGCGGCGGGAATAGGACGGGCGGCCCCGGCTGGAGCCGCCCGGCGCGCGCTACCGCTCCATCGGGTAGCCAGCCGCCTCCCAGGCGTCGTGCCCGCCCTCGACGTTGAACAGCCGCGTGAGGCCGGCCGCCGCCGCGAACTCGCACGCCAGCGCGCTGCGGTAGCCGCTCTTGCAGATGAACAGGAGGTCCTTGTCCGGGTCGAGCTCGTGGATGCGGGCCGGCACGCTCATGTGCGGGATCAACTTGGCCCCAGGGGCGTGCCCCGCCGCGTGCTCGTCCGGGTTGCGGGTGTCGATCAGTTGCACGTTGCCCCGCTCGATCATCTCCTTGGCTTCGTGCACCGTGATCCGCGTGAAGGGCTCATCGGGGTTCTTGAAGGCCATCGATCGCGCTCCTCCGGATACTGCGCCCTGCGCGCATGGTTGTTGACTTCATGCATCGAGTTTACCACAGACCCATCGACGCCGCCCTGCCTGGGCATGGGCCAGGCGGCGTTCCAGGCGCCGCAGGCTCGGGCTCATGACCGATTGTCGTCATTCCCTCAGGCTCCCGGTGGCCGCGGCGGCCGTCACCGTGCTCCTGCGGTTACCGACCCTGCTTGAGCCGCACCACTACGCCGACGAGGGCATCTTCGCCGCCGTCGCCCGGCAGCTCCTGCACGGCGAAACCCTGTACCGGACGGTGTGGGACGACAAGCCGCCGCTCATCTACTGGTTGTACGCCGCGGTGCTGGCCACGGCTGGGCCATCGATGCCGGCCTTGCGCCTAATCGCCGCCCTGTGGGCCGCCGCCGGCACCGCCGCGGTGACGTTGTTGGGCACCCGCTGGGCATCGCCGCGCGTTGGTCTGGCGGCGGGAGTGCTGTTCACCCTGCTGGTCTCAACCCCGTTCATCGAGGGAACCCTGGCACTTACCGAGCTGTTCGCCGCGGCACCGGTTGCCTGGGCGTTCGCGCTGACGGGCGTGCCGACGCCGGCCACGGCAAGGCGTGCACTAGGGGCCGGCGTGCTGCTGGGGGTGGCGGTTCTGTTCAAGCAGGTGGCGGCGCTGGACACCTTCGCCCTGGGCATGGCCCTCCTCCTAACCGGCCGCCCGCGACGAGCGGTTCTGCTGCTCGGCGGCTGGCTGCTGCCGCCAGTAACCGTGGGTGTGTTACTGGCCGTGCAGGGATCGCTAGCGACAGGGGCACATGCCGTGTTCGGGTTCTACGGCGGATACCTGGCCGCAGGCTCCGGCCACACGCCCGTCACGCGCCTGCTCGGCCTGGTGCCGGGGCTTATCGCCCTGAGTGGGGCCGTTATCGCCGCGCGCCGGGGTCGCCTCGGCCCCGGTCACGTGCTGGCCCTGTGGCTGGCCTTCGCCGTGACCGGCGCCACCCTGGCCGGCCGCTGGTACGGGCATTACCTCGTGCAGGCGGCGGCACCGGTCGCGCTGACCATCGCCCTGCTCTCCTCGACGCGGCGCGAGGCCGCAGCCGCGCGGGTGCTGGGCCCGGTGCTGTGCGCCGCGGCGCTGCTGGTCGGCGCGACGTTTAACCGCTTCTGGCTGTCGTACCCGATGGTGCGGCCGGGTTATTACGCCAACTTGGCGGCCTACCTCAGCGGCCAGCGCGACCGAACGGCGTTCGCCGCCTATTTCGACTGGCGCGTGGCCGTCCAGGAGGCGTTCGCCCCGCTCATCCGCGCCGACCGGGAACGCACCCTGTTTATCTGGGGCGAGTTCCCCTGGCTGTACGCCCTGGCCGACGCGCGGAACCCCACGCCATACGTCACCTCGTACCACACGGCCTATGTGCCCGGCGCGAAGGAAGCGGTGCTGCGCGCGTTATGGGCGCGGCCACCCCGCTTCGTCGTATGGGAGCGGGATGAGTGGCGCCGTCTGCCGGGCTTGGAGCAGCTTCTGGCCGAGCGCTATGAGCCGGTAGCGCAGGTGGGGTCCACGCAGCTGTTGCGGCGGCGCGACAACGCACTGCCCGTCCGCTAGAACGTGCGTCCCAGCGGCTGATCCCACGGCTGCGGCGCCGCCACCCGGATCACCTCGTCCTCGTTATCGCGCACGTACAGGTACAGGTGCGCGAAGAACTCCTCCTCCGGCAGCGGATACGTGGGGTTAATGCAGAGGTAATTGAAGCGCCACGGGCAGCGCACGCCGGGCGCGCAGCGCACCTCGATACGCAGACCGACGCGCAGCCGGTAGGTGACACCCGGGAAGCGTTTGGACGGCACGTCCAGGTAGCCCTGCTGCTGGAGCTGTTCCCACAGCGCGTCGCCCAGCGTGCGCCGCGCCACCTCGCGGGCGTTGGCCCGTGCCGTGCGGTAGTCCTCGCGGCGGAAATCGGCGCCGGCGCTGCGCCGCGGCACGTGGTACCAGCCCCGTGTCCAGGGCAGCTCCAGCCGTTCCCGCGACTCGGACGGCGGTGCCGTGACGGGTGGCCGGAACAGACGGCGGAGCAGGCCGAGCAACGGTACGTATCTCTCCCCTGTCCCCTGCGCGTGCCGGGCATAACCCATCGGACGGTCGCGGGCACGGTGCCCTCCCGCCGGATGGGTCTCATCACCGGTGGCGATATCAGCCGCCGGCGATGGGGGCGATGATCTGGTACTCCTCCACGGTCGGGTCGAACGGGCGGTCATCCAGCACGTGCTGGTCCCCGACCTTGCGCGACACGCGGCAGCCGTGGCGGCGCGCTTCCTCAATGATGCGCTCCGCCTCGGCAATGGCGGCGCGGTTCTCGTCGGTGTCCAGCGCCGGGTCCCACTCGATGGTCTGGTGCCCACGCCGGTTCGCGATGATCAGTCGGGCCATTGTTGCCTCCTCCCGATCAATGTCCCCTCACGGTACGGCGACCGTGCAGCACATCGCCTGCCCTGATGCTAAGTCCGGCGGGGAACGCCTGCCAAGCGGCAAGGGCTACAGTTCTATAACAGTTTGGCCCGTTGGCCGGGCGCCTGCAAGCGGTGCAACCGGTGAAATACGCCGCCGGCCCGCCGCGCCTCGACCGCCATCGGGCGGCCCGCTACCATACAGGCGGCAACCCCTACCCGCAACGAAAGGACGGACGGGCATGACCGGTCAGGACGAAGCGGTGATCGTCAGCGCGGTGCGCACGCCCATCGGCGCCTTCGGCGGCGCCCTAGCGGAGGTACCCGCGCCGCGGCTGGGCGCGGTGGTGATCCGCGAGGCGCTGCACCGGGCCGGAATCGCACCCGATCAGGTCGATGAGGTGATCATGGGCAACGTGCTGCAGGCTGGGCTGGGCATGAACCCGGCGCGGCAGGCGGCGATGGCGGCCGGGCTGCCCGAGACCGTGCCGGCCACCACCATCAACAAGGTGTGTGGCTCCGGCCTGAAGGCCGTGGTGCTGGCCGCCCAGGCGGTGCTCACCGGCGACGCCGAGGTCGTGGTGGCGGGCGGCCAGGAGAACATGAGCGCCGCCCCCTACCTGCTGCCCAAAGCCCGCTTCGGCTATCGCATGGGGCATGACCAGATCCTCGACAGCATGATCCTGGACGGCCTGTGGTGCGCCTTCGCCGACTGCCACATGGGGGTGACGGCGGAGAACATCAGCGAGCGGTGGGAGATCTCGCGCGCCGAGCAGGACGCCTTCGCCGCCGAAAGCCAGCGCCGCGCCGCTGAGGCCATCCGCAGCGGCCGCTTCAACGACGAGATCGTGCCGGTAGAGGTGGCCGGTCGCAAGGGCACGGTGGTGGTCAGCACGGACGAGCACCCGCGCTCGGACACCACCCTGGAGCGCCTGGCCGTCCTGCGCCCCGCGTTCAAGAAAGACGGCTCCGTCACCGCGGGCAACGCCTCGGGCATCAACGACGGCGCCGCCGCGGTGGTAGTGATGAGCCGCCGCAAGGCCGCGTCCCTGGGGATCGAGCCGCTGGCCACCATTCGGAGCTGGGCCGCCGCAGGGGTGGACCCCGCGATCATGGGGATCGGCCCCGTGCCTGCCACGCGCAAGGCCCTGGCCCGTGCCGACCTGGACGTCCGGCAGCTCGACTTGGTGGAGGCCAACGAGGCGTTCGCCGCCCAGAGTATCGCCGTGCAGCGGGAGCTGGGCCTCGACCCGGAGAAGCTGAACGTGAACGGCGGCGCCATCGCCCTCGGGCACCCCATCGGCGCCAGCGGTGCGCGCATCCTGGTGACGCTCCTGCATGAGATGCGACGACGCGCCGCGCACCTCGGCCTGGCCACGCTGTGTATCGGCGGTGGTCAGGGCATCGCCATGGTCGTCAGCCGGAACTGAGAACACACGAGGGTGGAGCCGCCGCATGCGCCACGTGCTTGAGGTCGCGCAGTTCGACCGCCGCTGGATCGAGACGGAGCTCATCCCGGAGACGCAGCGCATGGAACGCGCGGCGCTCGTCGGGACGGGCGAGCCGCTGCGTGGGCGCAAGCTCGCTATTCTGCTGTATCAGGAAAGCCTCCTCACGGCCTCCTCCTTCGCCGAGGCGATGGAGAGCCTAGGCGGACGCGTGCGGGAGCTGCGCCCCAGCACGCTCTCTCCCCAGGCCCGCGAGCAGAGCGTGGAGGACACGGTGCGGATCCTCAACGCCTGGCACTTCGACGGGCTGGTGATCCGCGCGGAGCAGGCCGGCGGCGCCGCCCGCGCGGCCAGGGTGGCGGCGATGCCGGTGTTTAACGCCGGCGAGCCGGAGGGGGAGCACCCGACCCAGGCGCTCCTCGATCTGGTGACGATCGTGGAGCGACGGGGGCCGCCGGACGGGCTGCGGGTCACGCTGGTGGGGGACACCAGCTTCTGGCGCTGGCCGGCCATGCGGTCGTTCGTCAAGCTGCTGGCCCTGCGCTACCGGGGCGTCCGCTTCCACTTCGTCTCACCGGCCGTGCTCAAGGTGACGGAGAACATCGAGCGGGCGATCGGCAGCGACGCGCTCCAGTTCGACGTGGGCCTCGACCTGCGGAAGGTGGCCGCGGACACCGACGTGCTGTACTTCGTGGCCGGCCAGTTCAGCCACTTTGCCCTCCAGCATCTGTATGGTCCCACCGAGGGCGAGCGCTGCTTCACCCTCACCGCCGACGTGTTGGCGGCGCTGCCCGAGGACGCGGTGATCCTCCACCCGCTGCCGGCCGGTCCGGAGCTACCGGAAGAGTACCTCGCGGACCCGCGCGTGGCCGTCTTCCGTCAGGCTGAGAACGGCCTGTACGTGCGCATGGCGCTCCTGCGCATGTTCGTGGACGAGCGGCCGCGTTCGGGCCGGGCAGAGGTCGGCTGACATGCGCGTGCTCGTGCTCGGCGCTCGCTCCCAGCTCGGCTATGACCTGCTGCGCGTCTGGTCGGACGCCGACGTCCACGCCCTCGGCCACCGCGATTGCGACGTCACCGACCCCGCGGCCGTACGCGCCGCCGTGGAGGCGACGCGTCCGCATCTGGTGGTCAACCTAGCGGCGGCGCACCGGGTGGACGAGCTGGAAAGCGCGCCGACCGCGGCCTTTCACGTCAACGCTTACGGAGCGTGGCTGGTGGCGCGGTGGGCGGCCGCCGTGGGGGCGGCCGTGCTGTGGGTGAGCACGGACTACGTCTTCTCCGGCACGGCCCGGCGCCCTTACCGCGAGGAGGACCCGCCGAGCCCGGTGAACGCCTACGGCGCCAGCAAGGCCGCCGGGGAGCGGCTGGTGGCGCTGGCCAACCCGCGCCACTACATCGTGCGGAGTTCGGGTCTGTACGGCGTGGCCGGGGCCTCGGGCAAGGGTGGCAACTTCGTCGAGACCATGCTGCGTCTGGCACGCGAGGGTCGTCCGCTGCGCGTGGTCAACGACCAGGTGCTGAGTCCCACCTCCACGGCCGACCTGGCCACGACCCTGGTGCGGCTGGTGAGCACCGAGGCGTATGGGGTGTATCACCTTACCAACGCCGGCGCTATCTCCTGGCATGACTTCGCGGCGCTGATCTTTCGGCGAGCGGGCATCCGGGCCCAGCTTACGCCGGTCTCCTCCGCGGAGTACGGCGCGCCTGCGCCACGGCCGGCGTATTCCGTGCTGGCCAATGAACGCCTGCGGTCACTCGGCCTGCCGGCGCTGCGACCGATCACCGAGGCGTTAGACGTGTATTTGCACCAGAAAGGGTATCTGCGCGCCGGTCAAGACAAGGTCTACCTACCCGAAATAGGTGCGTGATACTTGACAGCTTTCTGACCCAGTGCTAGGTTGCGGTTAGGCCGCGCTGCGGCCTCATGGCGATCCCGTCATGCTGAGTGGAGGGAGCCATGCGCTTGCACGCCCTATGGGGGGTCTTGCAGGTTGACAGGTAAGCCCTGCCTACGGGCAGGGCACCGCCACCGGGCCTCGCTCCACGGCTCAGCATCGAGGATGGGTTGCAGGGAACCGAGCCATCGCAGTGGGCGAACTCCGGGTGTGGGCCCGTGGTCATGGTGAATGAGTAGGATTCCTGGCGAAGGCTGCGTCCATTGGACGGGGCCTTTTTGTTTCATTGTGAGTAGAGGATGGTGAAGGCGATGGCGCGCGGCAGCAGCAATGCCGGGAATTTGTGGCTGGCACGCGAACTATGGGATCTGGGAGCAATTAAATTCGGCGATTTCAACATTGGCCGCACGTTGCACTCGCCGGTCTACGTAAACCTGCGCCTGTTGGTGAGCCGACCGGTCACCCTTCGGCGGATCGCCCGCGTCATGAAGGAAGAAACCGAAACATTGCTGAGCATGTTGCACCCGGGCATCTCACCCTTCAGCCTGGTGGCCGGCGTACCGTTCGGCGGCCTTCATTTGGCCACGGCATTCTCGCTGGTCTCCAAGGTGCCGATGATCTACCTGCATCCCTCCAAAGACGGCCGGACCAATGTGATCGAAGGGAACTATATCCCCGGTCAGACCGTACTGATCATTGACGACCTGATCACCGGCGGCACCAGCATCATCGAGACGGCTCAGCACCTGCGGGACCGTGGCCTTGTTGTCAAAGATGCTATCGTGCTGCTTGACCGTCGGCAGGGCGGCCGAGAACGGCTCAAACAGCACAACATCCGCCTTATTCCGATGCTGGACCTGGAGACGCTGCTCAATTATCTGATGTCCAGCGGCAAGATCAGCGAGGAATGGTACCGGCGCAGCCTGGAGTACCTGCGCAACCCGCAGCGGATCTCCGATTGACGCGGGACACCCGTCGTCCGCATCTCAGCGCTCGTCGTCCAGCCCAGCGCTCACCTGGTACAGCCGCTCCAGTACCGGCCGCGCCGCCTCGCCGCTGGCCGGTACCGGCCGACCGACCCGCTCGTCGATCACTACGGGAAGAAAGCGGAGCGCGCGCACCCCCGAGCGGTCCAGCGTCACCCGCAACACGGCGGAGAGCACCGAGGGCAGCCCTGGTTGGCGCCGGTCGTCGTCGTCCAGGTCGAACACGAAGTTGCCGAGGCTGTAGGCGATCGGCACCCCCCGGTAGAACTCCAGCCCTTGCAGCACGTGGGGATGGCTGCCCAGCACCAAGGCCGCGCCGCCGTCGACGGCGGCGCGGGCGAGCTCACGCTGCACCGCGTTCGGCATCGCGGTGTACTCAAAGCCAGCGTGGATAGACACGATCACCAGGTCGGCCACGGCACGGGCTGCTGCCACGTCCCGCCGCACCGCCTCCACGGTGCCCCAGGCCACACCGGGTGCGCTTGGCCCAGCGGCCGTGGCCCTCGTGGAAAAGCCGCTTCCGGCATCATCCGGCACGTTCACGTAGGCCAGGAAGGCGATGCGCAAGCCGTTCACCGTGACCACGGCGGGGGCGTGAGCCTCGCCGTGCGAGCGGCCGGCGCCGGCGTGGGCGATGCCGGCCTGGCCCAGGGCAGCCAACGTGTCGAGCAGCCCTTCCGGACCGTAATCCATCATGTGATTGTTCGCCAGCGAAAGGAGCGTGAACCCGGCGGCGCGCAGCGCACCGGCAGCCGCCGGCGGCGCGCGAAACACATACCGCTTGGTGGCGGGCACACCGCGCTCGGTGAGGGGCAGCTCCAGGTTGGCAACACGCAGATCGCTGCCGGCCAGGAGCGGCTGCACGGCATCGAAGGGAAAGGACAAGCCCCGCTCGCGCATCGCCTCACCGACGCTCCGGCCGAGCATGATATCCCCCACGGCGTCCAGCACGACGCGGCCAGACCGCTCCCGCTCGAGCCGGGCACGGAGCACCCCGGCCACCGCGCGCACCAGGGTGCTGCTCCCACCGCCCCCGGCGACCACGTACCGCTCACGCCACGGGTACCCCTCGTCGTCCGGCAGCCGGCCGTCGAGTCGCAGCGGTTTGAGCGCCGGTGAGGGGGAATCGCCTACGTGCAGCGCGAGGCCGCCCGCCGCCAGTTGGTTGGCAGGCGACATCCGGCTTGCCACCGGGGTGAGCCCCAACAGGGCCGTGGCCGCGAGAGCATCGTCCTCGTTCCCCCACAGCACGGCGCGCACGGCCAACGGCGGCCCGCCCAGCGCGCGCCAGTTGGTGACCTGGCCGGCGGCGAGCGCGCGGGCCTGGTCCAAGCGGAGGTCGTCAACAGGAAAGGTGACCGGCACCAGGAAGGAGAGGGGCGCGGAATCGAAGGGTTCGGCCGTCAGCCCCACCGCGTGCCCGGCGCGCGTCAGCGCCAGCAGCGCCCGACCCTCGCGCACCGCGGCCGCCGCGGCCGCTGGATCGGGCTCCTCCACGAGCCGCAGGCGAGCCGGCTCAGCGGCCAGCAACGCGTTGCCATAGCTGTCCCGCCAGTCGCTGGGCACCGCCACGGTGAGGGACTCGGCGCGCGGCAGCGGGTCGATCGACACTGAACGGTGCTCAATGCGACAGGCAACCGCGGTAATTGCCAGCGTGAGGACCAGCAGGCCCGTGAACACGCGCATGGTCGCTCCATCCTGCCACTTGCTAGCAGGCTACCGCGAATGACGCCAGAACGGCAGAACGCCCTGCCGGTCATCCGGTACCATGGAAGCATCTGCAGCGGCCGGTCGAGGGCCGAAGGGGCATCGGGGCCGCCGGCGTGAGGTGCACCGTGGCGGGAACACGATGGCTGACCGTCAGCGCGACGTTGTTTTTCAGCGTGCTGATCGCCTGCTCGCGGGGGGGCAGCAAGCAAGGGAACCAATCTGGGCCAGGACCAAGCCCCACTACTTCGCCGGCCGCCCAGGCCGCACCGGCAACGCCCGGCGCTGACCGGGCCCAGGCCGGCCGGGGCTGTTTGGCGAATCTCAGTAGCTACCGCTACAGCGGCACGGTGGCGATTAAGCTGCCGGCCGGCTCAGGCGTTGGGGGCAGCGGGGACGTCAAGGTGAGCGGCGCAGCCGTGATGCCGGACCGCTTCCACAGCAAGGTACAGGCGGGCGGTGAGTCGTTTGAGGTCATCAGTATCGGCACCGATGTGTGGACGCGGCGAGGGAACGGGCCGTGGGAGAAGAATCCAGGCAGCGTGGATGTACCTAGCTTCCAGCCGCAGGACTTCTGTCAGGTAACCTCGACCGATCTGGAGCGGGCCGGCGTGCGGGGCACGCGCGAGCGCGTGGGGGGAGTCGATGCCGTCCGGTACCGGCTGAAAGGAGGTGACCTGGACAAGTTAGGGGCGGGCCTGGAGGGACCCGCGGCCGCGCTGACGGCGCTGTTTGACGCGGTCGAGATGAACCTCTGGTTCACGGAGAAGGAGCGGTGGCCGCTGCGGATCACCCTGGCCGCCGAGCAGAGCGGCACTGACGCCGTGTCATTCAAGGCGGAGTTCAACCTGACCGACTTCAACGCCCGCGACATCACCATCGAGCCGCCGCGCTAGCGTGGGGATGGAGGCAACGGCGGACGGCGTCGCAGTGGAGGCGCGCGACGCGTGCGCCTCTGCTAACATTGACCTGCCCGCAGGGTTAGGGCTCGCGCTGCCTGACCGGGACGGCTGGGCAGCGGCGGGTGAGAGGTTGTGGCGATGACCAAGGACACGCTCACCGTCATCGATAACCGCACCGGCAAGTCCTATGAGCTGCCAATCACAAACGGGACCATCCGCGCCACCGACCTGCGTCAGATCAAGGCCGGGCCGGACGATTTCGGCCTGATGAGCTACGACCCTGGGTTAATGAACACGGCCACATGCCGCAGCAGCATCACCTTCATCGACGGCGAGAAGGGTATCCTCCAGTACCGGGGCTACCCGATTGAACAGCTTGCCGAGAAGAGCAACTTCCTTGAGGTGGCCTACCTCCTCATTCACGGCGAGCTGCCGACGAAACGGCAGTACGACGAGTGGTGCTACCACATCACCCACCACACGTTCGTCCACGAGAACATCAAGGAGTTCATGCGCGGCTTCCGCCATGACGCCCATCCGATGGGTATGCTCCTGGGCACGGTCGGGGCGCTGTCCACCTTTTACCCGGACGCCAAGCAGATCCACGATCCGCGCTCGCGCGAGATCCAGGTCCACCGCCTGATCGCTAAGATGCCCACCATCGCCGCCTTCGCTTATCGGCACTCGCGCGGCCTGCCGTATGTCTACCCGGATAACGACCTGTCCTACACCGGCAATTTCTTGAGCATGATGTTCAAGATGAGCGAGGCGAAGTACCAGCCCAACCCGGTGCTGGAGCACGCCCTCGACGTGTTTTTCATCTTGCACGCCGACCACGAGCAGAACGCCAGCGCCAACGCGGTGCGCGCGGTGGGCTCCACCGAGGTGGACCCGTACTCTGCCATCGCGGCGGGCATCGCTGCCCTGTACGGTCCGCTGCACGGCGGTGCCAACGAGGCGGTATTGCGCATGCTGCGTGAGATCGGGTCACTGCAGCGGGTGCCGGAGTTCATCAAGGCGGTCAAGGCCGGTGAGCGGCGGCTGATGGGCTTCGGCCACCGCATCTACAAGAACTACGATCCCCGTGCCCGCGCGATCAAGAACGCCGCGAGCGCGGTGTTCGAGGTTACCGGCGTCAACCCGCTGATCGAGATCGCGCTCGAGATCGAGCGGATCGCGCTGGAAGACGACTACTTCATCAGCCGTCGGCTGTACCCCAACGTGGACTTCTACTCCGGGCTCATCTACGAGGCCATGGGGCTGCCCGCGGAGATCTTCACGGTGCTGTTCGCCATCCCGCGCACAGCGGGGTGGCTGGCCCAGTGGCTGGAGGCCACGATGGACCCGGAGCAGAAGATCGTGCGGCCGCGCCAGATCTACACCGGCCAGCTCAACCGTCAGTACGTGCCAATCGATCAACGCGACGGCGGGACGGCGGCGGAGCGAGCACGCCAGACGGCCGCGGCCTCGTGACCGGGGACGGGCACGACTCCAGTGCAAAGAAGGACGCGGGGAGGGTGCGCACCCTCCCCGCTCGGTTGGGGACAGCGATGCGTGGGAGCGTGGTATAATCGGCCGGCGGACCCCGTGTGCCACCCTCCCACCTTGAGGATCCCGGTGACCGGCCTCGTTCTCCCGTCCACGGACACGACCGCTGCGCCGGCCTCGCTGGGAAGGCGCCTGGCGGCCTACCTGGTGGACTGGCTGGTCACGTTCATTCTCGTGTGCGTGTTCGTCTCGGCTGCCGGCCTGCTGCTGCTGGTGACGAGCGACATGGGCCGTACCGACCCTCCAGACCACGCGCTGTACGCGGCGCTCATCGTGGCGGTGATGGTGGTGCCGGTCTGGACGCTGGTGACCCTCGTGGGCTGGTCGTGGCAGGGGCAGAGCGTCGGCAAGCTGGCGATGAACCTGCGCGTCGTCAACCGGAGCGGTGCCACCCCTGGGCTGGGCCGGGCGTTGGTGCGGCTGCTGGTGTACGTGGTCGAACATGTGGCCTTGCTGGCCGGACCGCTGGCCGGAGCGGCGAGCTGGTGGCTTCGCTCGCGCGAGCTGCCTTTACCGGTGCTCCTAGCGCCGACCGCGACACTGGTGGTGCCCGTGGTGAGCCTTATCCTGTTGCTCAAAGATCGAGAGCGCCGCGCTCTCCACGACCGGGTTGCGGGCACGTGGGTCATCGCGGAGTAGGGTGTCTATCCGGCCGCCTGACTGAGGAACCAAGCCCATGCGCCGGCCTCCAACCCATGGCCGTGACTCCGGCCATGACCCGGTGCCGAACTGGCATACTCGTCGGCCCGTCCCAACCACGAGCGGCCGCGCGTCCCTCGTCGGGGTTCTCTTGGTGCTGGCCACAGCCGCCCTGGTGATGCTGCATGGGCTGGCGTTGGCCACGGGCGGCAGCGCGGCGACGCGCACGTTGGCGGCCATACTTCCCGCCCTCACCGACCTCGACCAGGCCCTCCAGGTCCACGGTGAGGCGGTTCGCGTCGCGGCCTCAGACGACGGGTTCGTGCCGGTGCCGGGTCTCCCGCTTCCCGTCGCGGTGCCTGCCCAGGCGGCGCAGACCGGTGGTGAGGCGTTGCGCCATGAAGCAATCGCGGCCATGACGCGCGCCGTTTATCGGTCGGGTAGTGGGGCGCTCCAGGCGGAGGAGGCGGTCGCTCGCTCGACGACACCGCTGACCCGCTCCTGGTTGTTGGATCAGGCCTTGAACCTGCTCACCCGCACCATGCACGCCCATCTGGCCCTGTGGCGGGTGCCGGCCGTGGCCGCGGTGACGATATTGGCCGCGCTGCTGGCGATGACCACGGGGTGGCGGCGGGCGTCGGTGGCGGTGGGAAGCGCGGTGGCGGCCGGGGCGCTCTTTGCCACCGTCGTGGCGGCCCTCGGCTGGGGTGCCGTGTTGGTGCTGCTATCCGGCAGCGGCGATGTGACTGAAGCCGTGCTCGGTCGCGTGACCCGCGACGTGGCCATGATGGTTATCGGCACCGGGCTGATCGTGGCGGTGGCGGCCACCCTCATGGCCGCGGTGGGCACGTTGCCCCGAGGGGATGGCCGTGCTGCCTCGGCGAACCTCGCCTCGCCTCGGCTGGATGGACAGTGAGCGTCGAACAAGGAGGACGCACGATGCCGATCTTTGTTGCACTGGGGCGGGCGACCGAGTCGGGGAAGCGGCGCACGCTGGATGGACTGGCCGAGCGACACAAGAAGGCGGTGGCTCGCGCCGAGGATGCCGGGGCTCGCATACTGGCAAGCTACGCCCTGTTGGGCCCATACGACTACCTGGTCCTCCTGGAAGCGCCTGACATCGAGACTGTCGCCCGTATCCTCATACGGGAGGCAGCCCGCGGAAACGTCAACTACGAAATCCATCCGGCGTTGCCGATGGACCAGTTTGCGCGTCTGGTGAGTGAGGAGGAGGTACCGGCCACGCTGCGCATACCGCGTGCCGGCCGTGAGTCGACGTCGACCGCCCAGGGCCAGGAGGGTGGACTCAGCCGGGCCACGGTGCGACGCCCATATCGGCGGATCGCCCGTGACTCCGGCCTGTGAACGAGTCACCGCAACGAATCCCGGCGACGGGACGAGCGCCCCTGTGCTACAGGCGGCACGGGCGGCCGGACAGGGCGAGCCACCCGTGCCGCCTTGGTGCGCCGGATTGCCTGGCCAGCCGCGGGGCCTGGCCGACTAGCCGGCCACCGGGTACACAAACTCGCCGCCCGCGGTCTGGTTCGTCGGCTGGCGACGGGTCTTGACACCCTTGGTGTCCCAGAAGATCTCGGCGATCTCCTGACAGGCGGCCAGCAGTTGCTGCGAGGCGTCCATATTGATGGACTGCTTGACCGTCGAGGTCAGCTTTGTGGCCTTCCAGAACAAATCATGGAGGTGGGGGTATTTCTCCAGATGTTCCGGCTTGAAATAATCGGTCCATAGGATCACCAGCTCGTGCTCGCAGAGCTTGGCGTGCTCTTCCTTGACCACGGTGTAGCGGGCGATCTGCGCGTTGTACAGATCCCACTCGGCCTTGCTCGCGCCGTCCGTCGGCTTGGGGAGCGCCTCGATGAGCTGGACCATGCGGATGACCGTGAGCGCCGCAACCTGCGCGGCATGGGGGTCGTAGATACCGCATGGGATATCGCAGTGGGCGCGTACGCTCCGCGGTGGGCTGACCCGGTCCAGCAAGCTGATAACGCGATCGACGAGCTTCATGGACGTCCTGCCTCCTGCGCTCTACGTGATAGTGGGCCCCGCCATGGCAGTCCCCGTAGAGTATAGATCGCGACCGGCAACAGCAAAGCCGTGCGGAACGAGGAGCGGCTGGTGCGCGCGCGCTGGCTGATGGTGGGCCTTGTGGTGAGTACCGGCACGATGCTGGCGGCACGTGTGGCAGAGCGGGTGCGCATCACCGGTCCGAGCATGGAACCCGTTCTTCGCGACGGCGATCGCGTGCTGGTCAACCGGCTGGCCTATCTCCTGCGCCGCCCGCGGCCCGGTGAGGTGGTCCTGGCACGGGTGAGCACGGTGCCCGGCGGTGTGACGGTCAAGCGAATCGCGGCCGTGGAGGGCAGCGGACACCTGATCCTGTTGGGCGATAACCGGGCGCAGAGCACCGACAGCCGCCACTTCGGTGCGGTGCCTCCGCGGGCCGTAGTTGGGCGCGTGTGGTATCGCTACTGGCCGCCACAGCGACGTGGGCGCCTGCCGAGACCAGCCGTACACGCCCCGGCAACTGCGCCCACCCGCGGTGGCACCACGGCGGGCGTTGCCGCGCCCGCCGGGCCTGCTATAATGACGGTGGCCGGTGCTGAAGGGCCCAAGCGGGAGTAACTCAGTGGCAGAGTGGCTGCTTCCCAAGCAGCAGGTCGTGGGTTCGAATCCCATCTCCCGCTCCACCTATCATGGGCATTAGCCGGGGCGTGACCACTGCGCCCTCGTGCTGCAACCGGCTCCGCTCGTCGCCAAGCGGGGCCGGTGGTATTTTTGTCTTCTGCCCGCTTTCCCCTTTCGCTCGCTCCTTTTTCCTCGCGCTCCCTCGTATCTCTCGCGCGTCCACTCATCCTCGCCTCGTCCGCGCTCGCGCGTCGCCTAAGGCGGGACGCGCGACATCCGGGCGATACGTCCCAAGCACGGTGACACCCTGTCACCGATGGGTGGGTGTTTAGTATAGATTGGTAACGAACGGGACCCGTATGGGCGAGCGTCGGGCGGGCCATTCTGCTCACGCCGCCGACCCCTCGCTCACCTTCGCACGCGTGTTCACGCGGCGGCACAGGCGCGCTCGGCGGTGGCGATGGCCTGCGCGCCGTCACGCCGGCGAGTGTCGCAGTCACCGTGCACCGTGATCCCGCCGCGGATAAGGCGCGCTGGCCGGTCAGTGATCGGCCATCTGCACCGTAATCGGCAAACGGATGGTCACGGTCGTGCCGCGGCTTTCCTCGCTGGCGATGGTGATCTGCCCGCCGTGCTGCTCCACGATCTGCTTGGCCGCGACCAGCCCCAGGCCAGTGCCCGCCACGCGACCGACCACGTTGCGCGCTCGGTGAAAACGGTCAAAGATGTGCGGCAGCTCATCGGCGGGGATGCCAAAGCCACGGTCGCTGACCGTGAGTTCCGCCCACGGGCAAGGGGAACCGTCCGGCTGGACCCGCCGCACGGTGACCACGACGTCTCCGCCCTCCGGGCTGTACTTGATCGCGTTGGAGAGCAAGTTCGATAGCACCCGCTCCAGGCGGCGTTCGTCCCACTCCCCGATGAGTTCCGGCAGTTCGGTGTCCACGACGATGTGGTGGTGCGCGGTCATCTGCTGCCACAGCCCCGCTTCCCGCCGGGCCAACGCCACGAGGTCCGTGAGTTGGTACTCCAGCTCCAGCGGACGGCCGGATTGGAGGCGCGCCGTATCGCGCAACTCGTCGATCAGGGCGCTCATCCGCCGCGCGGCGGTATCGATCAGATCGACCTGAGCCAGGGCATCATGGGTGAGCTGCCCGGATTGCGCCAGCCGGCGCAACATGCGCACACCGATCCGCACGGCGGCCAGCGGCTGTCCAAGGTCGTGACTCACCGTGGACAGCACCTCGTCCCGCAAGCGGAGGGCCGCCTCCACTTCGGCGCGGGCCATCCGCTCACGACGCAGGAGCTCCTCCCGCTCCGCTTCCGCATGCTTGCGCTCGCTCACGTCGCGCACAGCCGCGATCACCACCACACCGTTCTCGGTGGTGGCGGGGCTGAGGCTCACCTCAACGGGAAACTCCGAGCCATCCTTCCGCAGGCCGTACAGCTCGAGGCCGATGCCCATCGGGCGCGTGCGTGGAGCGTTCGCGAACGTTCCGCGGTGCGTCACGTGCGCTATTCGGAAGCGTTCCGGGATCAACACCTCCACCGGCTGCCCGATGAGCTCCTGCCGCTCATAGCCGAACAGCACCTCGGCCTGCCGGTTGACCATCAGGATTCGTCCATCGATATCCGTGATGACCATGGCGTCAGGGGCGGCCTCGAGCAGGGCGGGGACGGGGAGGTTCAACGGCGTTGGCGGCTGCGACTGCATGTGGACGGTCATCTCCAGCAGGCCGTACGGGCCGGTGTGGCGCCGCGTCGGTCAACGGGGCGGAACGACGGCTTCGGCGGGGTCGTCCTTGACCCATTCGGCGCGCCATCTCTATGATCGCACGGCATCAGACCCAGACATAGGAGTCCAGGCACGTGCGTGACAAAGTCGTGGCCACGCCGGACGACGCGGTGGCCGACATCCCCGACGGCGTCACGATCATGTTTGGCGGGTTCGCGTCGGCAGGCTCGCCGACCAACCTCATCCGGGCATTGGTGCGCAAGGGGGTGCGCGATATCACGGGCATCGCCAACAACATCGGCTTGGGCGATGAGCTGGACTCCCTGTGCGTCAACCGTCAGCTCAAGAAGATGATCGCCTCCTTCGCCATTCGCGCATCTGGCGGCCAGCAAAGCGAATTCGAGCGGCAGTGGCGACGGGGCGAGGTGGAGCTGGAGCTGGTCCCGCAAGGTACGCTGGCCGAGCGCATTCGCGCCGGCGGCGCCGGTATCCCCGCTTTCTACACCCCGACGGGCGTCGGCACCGTCGTGGCTGAAGGCAAGGAGGTGCGCGTGTTCAACGGCCGCCCCTGCCTACTGGAGACGGCGCTGACCGCCGACGTGGCCCTGCTCAAGGCGCGGGTGGCCGACCGCTTCGGCAACCTTGTCTACCACGCCGCCGGGCGCAACTTCAACGTGCCCATGGCCACCGCCGCGCGGCTGGTGATCGTCGAGGTGGAAGAGATCGTGGAGGTGGGGGAGCTGGACCCGGAGCAGGTGGTTACCCCCGGCATCTACGTGGACCGTATCGTCCGCTGTGACCCCGTGCCCATCCGGTGGTGGGCATGAGGCGATGCCGCCGGGGCCGGCGGAACGCCCTCAGTGCTTAAGCGAGGTCATATGCCGCTCACCCGTGAGCTCATCGCCCTGCGAGTTGCGCGCGAGCTGCAACCCGGGATGGTGGTCAATCTGGGCTTTGGTCTGCCCACGCTGGTGGCAAACTTCGCGCCGCCGGGGGTCGTCTTCCAGGCGGAGAACGGCATCTTGGGCTATGGTCGTATCCTGGAGGACGATGCCCTGTTCGATTCCGATGTGATCAACGCCGGCGGCCAGCCGGTGGAGATCCTGCCTGGTGCATCCTTCTTTAGCAGCGATCAGTCCTTCGCCATGATCCGCGGCGGCCATATCGACGTAGCCGTTCTGGGCGGGTTGCAGGTGTCCGAGCGGGGCGATTTGGCCAACTGGATCGTGCCCTCGCGCGGCGGCGGCTCGATCGGCGGTGCTATGGACCTGGCCACCGGCGCCCGCCGCCTAATCGTGGCTATGGAACACACCACACGGGCCGGCGAACCGCGCATTCTACCAGAATGCACCTACCCCCTCACGGCCGCCGCCTGCGTGGATCTGATCGTGACCGATCTGGCGGTCATTGAGGTGACGCCCGACGGCCTGGCCCTGCGCGAAGTCGCGCCGGGCACGAGTGTGCAAGACGTCCTCCGGTGTACGGCCGCTCGCCTGCGCGTGCCGGCCCACGTGCCTGAGATGTCCCTCTAGACGGGCCACCACCGCCGCTCCGGGTTCCAACCCTGGCGCCAGGCCGTTGGGTCTGGTTCCATGGAGGCATGAGCGGTTCCGATGCGCGCCCATCGGTGACCCCCGTCGCGCTGGAGCCCACGCAGCTAATCCCGGTCGAGCAAACGGCCGTGGAGCTAGCACGGGCGGCAGGGAGTCGTCTATGGCAGCGCTTTCGGTCCGCGCTCACTATCGAGTACAAGAGCCCGGGCCGCCAGGACCCGGTCACCGAGGCGGATCGCGAGATCGAGCGGTTCCTGCGCGAGGAGATCCGGGCACGCTTCCCGGAGCACGGTGTGCTCGGCGAGGAGGGCTCCGAGCCAGCTCGGGGTGCGCCGTTCGTGTGGGTAGTGGACCCCCTGGATGGCACCGCCAACTTCATCAGCGGGCTGCCGCTGTGGGCGGTCTCCATCGGGGTGCTGTGGTACGGACGGCCCGTGGCCGGCGCGATTTTTATGTCCTGCGGGCCCGGCGGCGGGCACGCCGTCGTCCATGCCAGGCTGGGTGGCGGCGCGGCCCAAGACGGCGAACGCGTTCAGGTGCTCGCGGAAGCCGACCCGATGCGCCGGCGGTTGGCCACCCTGCCGGCCCATTACTGGCGTGAGCTGCGCGTTCGCTATCGCCAGCCGTCAGAACTGGGCGAGGTGCGCACCCTGGGCAGCGTCGCGCTGGAGCTGGCGCTTATCGCCGTCGGCGTGCTTCAGTACGGCCTATTCTGGCAGCCAAAGATTTGGGACGTGGCGGCCGGCGCGGTGATCGTGCGCGAGGCCGGCGGCGCCGTGTTGCTCCATCGTGGCTGGAGAAAACCGTGGACGGAGCTCTACGCCTTTGACCCACGGCCCACCGGCCGCGGCGCTCCGCCGACGTTCCGCGGCTGGCGGGGGTCGATTTTGGCCGGTAACCCCGGGGCTACGCGCACCGTTGCCGGTAGGCTGCGTGTAAGACTGGCCGCCGCCGAGCCCCTGGCGGCAGCCGCTCGCCTGCTCGTGCGCCGCGGCCCGTAGCCTACGGTCGGCCCGCTACCGGTACGATGGGCGGGCGATGGCCAGCGGCAGACCGAAGAGCAGGTTTGTGACGATAAAGGCAAAGATAAAGGTGAGAAAACCGGCGTTGCGGCCCAAAAAGTGGCCGGCGACCAGGCCGGCGATCAACGACAGGCCGACGATGAAGGCCCCATACACCAGCGGCAACATGCTGACCGGCAACACCTCCCGCCGCAGCTCCTCCTCCGGGGCCGGCGTTTCCGGTTGCAGCAGGTTGCCCAACCCAATAATGGCCATCAGGGCACCTACCCCGATGATCACCATCGATGCCACGCTATCCCACCGGATCTCGCGGGAGGACTGCGAGGCTGCGTAGACCCCGATCGCCGCGGTCACGATACCACCGGCAACCAGCAGGCGGTTGAAGGGGCGACTCTCCATCGATTGCCTCTCACTGCAATAATTTCCGCAGGGCCTGAGCCAGCTGCATCGGGTCGAAGTCACCCCGGAGCAGCGTGCGCTCCCGACCTGCCGGGTCGATCAGGTAGAGCGCTTCGGTGTGGCCCACCGCGGCCGGCATGGTGCCCGGCGACGAACGAACGCTGGCGATGCCGTACTGCGCCCAGACCGGTGCCAGGTCGGCTTCCGAGCCGAGCAGGTAGTGCCACACACCGTCTGGCAGGCGGTGACGAGCGGTAAACTCCCGCGCCGCCTGAACTGTATCGCCGCGCGGATCGACGCTCACCGCCAGGAACCGCACCCGCGCCGCGTCCGGTCCCAGGAGTTCCCAGGTACGGCGCAGCTTCTCAGCCGTCGCCGGACAGAAATCCGGGCACGTGGTGTACATGAACGTCACTACCACGGCGTTGCCGCGCAGACCGGACAACGTTACCTCGCGTCCCGCTTGGTCTGTGAGGCGAAAGTCCGGCGCGGCGCGGTCAAGCACGGTGCCGGGCAGCTCGACCTTTCCTCTGGCGCAGGCCACACCAAACAGCAGGCCAAGCACCATGCCCAGCCGCCATCCCCAGGCGAGGACGACCGCGCGCCAACGGCCCTTCATTGCACCGTGAGCTTTCCGCGCATTTCTACCGGGTGAACATCACAGAGATAGTCAAATGTGCCTGTTTGCGTGATGGTAAAGGTGATCGTTTCAGATTGTCCGCCGGTCAACAGCTTGGTCGTGATCTCTTTCCCGTCTTTATCCTTCACGTTGAGCACGTGCCAGTTATGGATGGCCGATCCCTTATTCTGGAGGGTCACCGTAGTAGGTTCATTGGCTTTGATCGTGATCTGGGTCCTGTCGAACTTGTTGTCGGTGGCCACGATCACGATGGCGCCCGCGGGCGCGCCGGGTGCCGCCGGACCGGCCCCTGTCGCCGGTGCACCGCCCGCCGCCGGCGCAGCCGCGACGACCGTGAGCTTGCCCCGCATTTCCACGGGGTGCACATCGCACAAGAAGTCAAACGTACCGGTTTGCGTGACGGTGAATTTGATGGTCTCGCTCTTGCCGCCGGACAGAAGCTGGGTGGTGATGTCCTTTCCGTCCTTGTCTTTCAGGTTCAGTACACGCCAGTTATGGATGGCTTGACCCTTGTTTTCCAAGGTGAACGTGATCTCAGTGTTGATCGGGATCGTGATCTCGGTCAGAGAGAACTTGTTGTCGGTGGCGATCATCGTGACGGCCGTGACCGGCGCCGGGCCGCCGGTGCCGGCCGCTGCCTCCTCGCCCGGCCGCACCGCCAGGTATAGCCCGACGGCGATCACCGCCGAGGCCGGTACGGCGGTGAGCAGGTACAGGAGCGATCTGCTGATCCGCGGTCCGGTTGCCAGCAAGGCGCTCACCGCCAGGATACCCAGCGCCAGCAGCAGCGCGAGCGGCGTGGCGTAGTGCGCCTCCAGCGCTAGCAGCACGCGGGAGACGCTGAAGATCAACAGAAAGATCACGCCCGCCACGGCGACAGGGATTAGGATCGGTAGCACCAGCCGGTCACGCATGCACGAACCTCCGGATCGCGGTCAGCCGCATCCCCCCAAACGTGTCGTCCAGCCTCTAACGAGCCCGACGGCTCGGCGGCTTGGTCAGGCCCATCCGGCGCAGCTCTTCCTCCACGTCCTCCCAGCGCAGCTCAGCCGTGCTCCGCTCCTTGCGCTCCTCGCGCGCCACCCAGCGAAAGAAGATGATGCCGATGGCCAGCCAGAGAATGGCACCGCCCCCGAGTTTCATGATCAGGCCGGCGTAGCGCTGGTCCTCGATGGCGCTGATCCCCCACAGGCGCGGCGCCTGGGCGTAAAACTCGTACCAAACCTTACTCGTAAATGTGATGAACGACGCCAGCACCGTGGGCACGAAGGAATGCAGGAACAGGTACACCATCTGCAGCGGCTCGGACAGGCGTGGCAGCAACGCCGTCGGGCTCAGCACCGGCCACCACATCAACAGCGCTGACCCAACGAGCACCACGTGCACCAGAAAGTGGAACCAGTGGTGCCGCAGGGCGGCGTCCCCCACATCGGGCAGGTGGGTGATGGCGGTGACCAGGTTGAACAGCGTGAAGGCCACCGCCGGGCGGGTGAGAAAGCGCGCCAGACGCCGCAGCCGGCGCCCCTCCAGCACGGGCAGGAGCAGCCAGTCCGGGGTGCCCAGCAACATAAACGGCGGTGCCACCAGCGTGAACAGCATGTGCTGCACCATGTGCACGCTGAACAGGCGTTGCTCGGCGATATCGTGGATGGGCGTACCCGCACCGATGTACAGCACCGCCACCCCCAGGCTGAACCACGCGATCTGGGCCGGCGAGGCGCGCAGGCCGCGTGGCCGGCCGACGGCACGCAGCCCGTACAGGTACACACCCTCGACGAGCGCGACCCACAGGATTACGTCAGGGTGCACATGCCAGGACATGGGCTTGCCCTCTCGTCAAGCGGGGGCCAGACCGTGTGCTGCCGCCATCACGCGAAGAACACCCGCTGAATGGTCAGCACCGCGATGAACACCGACACCGCCAGGGCCAACCCGCCAACGAACATGACGCTGAACAGCCGGCTGTCAAAGCGCAGGTGCATGTACCACATCACGACCAGGGCAAACTTGAGCGCCATCACGATCAACATGCCGATGATCGTGAGTGCCTTGACGAAGCCTAGATACGACAGCGCGACCTCGATCGCCGTCAGCACGGCCAGGATAATGGCGACCTGCACGTAGGCCCGCGGCCCGGGATGGGCGTGCTCCACCCGGTCTTCGATAGCGGTCTGTTCTCGCGTAACGGTCATACCTCCACTCCTCCTCGTCCGAACCTTATCACGGCAGCAGATAGACGAGGGTGAAGATCAAGATCCAGACAATATCGACGAAGTGCCAGTACAGGCCGGCGATTTCCACCGTGAGGCTGTCCTTCTGCTGGATGCGACCCATGGAGGCCATCGTAAAGATGGACAGCAGGATGAACACGCCCACCGCCACGTGCGCGCCGTGGAAGCCGGTCAGCACGAAAAACGAGCTGCCGAACAGGTTCGTGCTGGGCGTGAGGCCCTCATGCACGAAGGTGGTGAACTCATACGCCTGGCCACCCAGGAACGTCATGCCGAGAGTCGCGGTGGCCAACAGCCAGATACGTAGGCCGCGCACGTCGCCGCGCTGGATGGCCGCCAATGCCAGCACCATGGTCAGGCTGCTCATCAGCAGCACGAAGGAGCTCACCGACGTGTAGGGGATATCAAAGATCTCGTGCGGATGCGGGCCCGGCATGCCCAGCGCCTGGTCCCGGCCGCGGTACAGGAGGTACGTGGCAATGAGCGAGCCGAAGAACAGGCAGTCCGAGGCCAGGAACAACCACATGAACAGCTTACGGTTGTCCAGCCCGGTGCTGGTTTCCATCTCGTGCGCGCGTGCGGCGTGCTCCAGAGCCATAACCACGCTCCGCTCCGTTGCTTGCGTCGCTGCCTACGCCTCGGTGACCGGCTCCAGCGACCAGCCGAAGATGCCGGCCAGCAACACCACGGCGCCAATGCCAACGATCACCCACCCTGCCACCGCGCTGGCCGTCGTGATGAGCAGCCCGGCGGCCATGATCGGCAGGCCAGCGGCCGTGACCAACGGCCAGTAAGAGGGCGAAGGCATGTGAACGCCGTGGCCATGCCCGCCATGTCCGTCGTGCCCACCCTCGGCCACGGCGACCGCGCGGTACTCCGGCCGCGGCACCGCCCGGCCGCGCTCGTCTTCGCCGTACTTGCGATGCCAGAACTCGTCGCG
>Ga0209478_1000145_pt1 | contig 129548 bp, 102 predicted proteins | sample DewCreD2012metaG_5_FD_184109 | JGI IMG/M metagenome (GOLD analysis project Ga0209478, IMG submission 184109) | Hot spring sediment bacterial and archeal communities from British Columbia, Canada, to study Microbial Dark Matter (Phase II) - Dewar... ...
ACCGACAGAACCGTCTACTTGGCAGGAGCGCGAAGCCACCTGATTCCTGAACAAGCGATTGGAACAAAACCATAGCCTAACCAAACTGTTACAGGTTCACTGTCATGAAGAACAACGACGCTCTGAAGAAGCACCATTTCTGGATTCTGGTGGGTTTGGTTCCGTTGCTGGTGCTGATCGCTGTCATCATGATCACTTCCGGCGTCGGCGGGGCCATCAGTGAACGCAAGGCTGCCATTGAAAAGGCCCAAAAGGAAATCGCCAGCAAATCCAATCCCAAGCCGGTCAAATTGATCCAGGAGATGGATAAACTCATCGATCGAGTGGCCTCGAAGCGGGGCGACCTGTGGAAAGCCAATTGGGAAAGCCAAAAGCATATTTACGTCTGGCCGAAGAGCCGGAACTTCGACAACTTCGCTCGTAAAGTCAAAAAGCTGGTCAAACAGGAAGATAAAGAGGTCGAGACAGAGGTCCTCGAACCCGTTCGTTTGGAGGACCTCAAATTCGGCGATCCGATCCCCAATAATGCCGATCAGTATGCGGCCTTCAAGTTGCCCAGCCTGTATTTAGCGATGTACTCCAACGCCGATCCGAAGCAAGGACGCAGCGGCACTGGAATCGCCGACACGGTCGCTCCCACGCAATTCCTCGGCGGTTGGCAGAACGTTCTGCGCCACGTTGCCGCCTTCCCGGAGCGACAACTCACCTCGGAACAGATTTGGCTGCTGATGGAAGATTACTGGGTCCAGCGCGCCCTGTTACTTGACCTCAAGAGGGTCAATGATCAAATCGCTTCCTTCACGCCGGTCCGCTATGAAGATAACGGTCAAGTCATTGACGATCCCCAAAATCCCCAAGGGCCGCAGAATCCCTTGCGCCGCCGCTTCCAAAGCCGCATTTGGGAGGTGACTCTCGAAGTCAAACAACGGGGAAACCAGAGGTATTTGGAAGGGGAATTACGTAATCTAACCGATCGGGTCCAGATTCTGGGAATCAACCGGTCCATGACGCTAAAAGTTTGGCTGGACGCCGGTCCTAATGGGTCGGTAGACGGCATCCAGCCGGTGGAGTTCAAGATTGGCGGCGAGTATGTCCCCGGACGGGGGGCCACCCGCTTCGCCAAGGATTCTCAAGGTAAGGACGTGGCCATTCCCGCCGACCGGATCGTAATCAAACCCGATGCCAATGATGCCAATCTCAGCAAATACCCCAACGTCATCCCTCCAGGAACCAACGTCACCCGGATCGTCAAGGTGGAGCAAGTCTTCGATACCACCACGGTGCCGATCCGCCGCATTGATGCCTTGGCGCTCGGTTACACCGACAGCCGTTGGGCCATGAAAACCAAGTTGGTCAAGCCGAAATTCCCGGCCTTTGAAAAAGATGAAGAGGCCACGAGCAGTGGCTCGACTCCTGGTGCACCTCCCGGCGGTGGAACAGGCGCGGTTGGTTCAAGCTTGAGTGGCCCGCCTCCTGGAACAACCAGCACCGGCGTCGGCAGCCCGGACGGGGAATATGCGGGCATGCCGGGTATGGGAGGCACCGGAACTGCCCGGCAAGGCACTCTCATGGGAGCGGGAACGTTGGAATCGGTGGTGGATGCTAACCGCCGCCGGTATGTAGATGTCACAGACCAAGTTCGCCGTATGCCCGTAGCCTTGGTCATCGTGGTGGATCAGGACTATATGCAAGATGTGCTCCTGTCCCTCGCCAACTCCCCGTTACGCTTCCAGGTGACCCAAGTGACGTGGAATCGGTTCCGCGGCAAGCTCGACTACGGTCCCGGAGGAGGCGGTTTCCGTAGTGGCGATGAGATTCTCTTCAGCGGACCGGGAGAGCTAGGCGAAGGTTTCGGTTTGGCCCCGGGCATCGGCTATCCCGGCAGTGGCGGCTTTACAGGATCGCCGGATGGTACCAGCGGCGTCGGCACGCCTCCGGGCGTTCCTCCAGGAATCGGTGTTCCACCGGGTATCGGCAGTAGCGGCTTTAGCGGCCCGCCGGGTTTGGGCGTTCCGGGAACAGGTGGTTACAACCCCTATGGCCCCGCATTCCCCGGCAGCGGCGGCGTACTCTCGGAAGCTCAACTCACCTCCGGCCTGATCGAACTGAGCATCTACGGAATCGTTTCCCTTTACGAAAAATACACGCCCCCCGCAGAAACCACCACTCCGCCGGCTGGCACACCACCCCCGACTCCGTCGACCCCCACAACACCAGCCAGCAACGCCTCCACACCATCCGCCGGGACTTCGACTCCGCCGGCGGGAGACCCCTCCTCTCCCAATAGTGGCACGCCCCCGTCCGGCAGCACCCCGACCAATAACACCCCCACTCCTCCAACCTCCACGAAGGAGGACAACAAAACGCCACTACCCTCGTCCTCGGCTCCGGGGAAGAGTCTGGATAATCCTAATACCCCAGTTTCTGGAACCTCACCGAGTAGCAGCGGGAATGTCGAGGCCAAACCCGCTACTGGCTCTCCGCCAGCCAACACTACTTCTGCTCCAAAGCAGGCTCCCGTGCCGTGACATCACAAAGTGAGCGAGGATTCCACTCTGGAGTCTTTTGAGGGAAAAACTGATTAAAGACAAACACGAATTCATAGCTCCGAAGGGACCTGGCCATGGCGAAAAGTTCAAGCAAACCCAAGATGGACCCTAAGCAATTGCTCCTGAACAAAGGCGAATATCTGGCCCTGGGTATCGGCGGTTTCGCCCTGCTGGTCTTGCTGATCTTGGGGGTCATGACTCTGGCCCAGACCGAAGACCCGCAAAAGATCGCCAAGGACCTCACGCAGAAGGCCACCAGCCTGCGTAGTCGCATCAATGATCCGAATGCCCAGCCGACCCCACAGGACCTGGAAGCGGTCCAGGTTCCGGATTGGGTCGAAAAGGGAATGGTTTTCAAACCAGCGGATGTACGGGATTTTCCTGTCCACACACCGTTGTTTGATACAGTTGCCAAGCCGGACCCACGCAAGGAACGTCCCTTCGTCGTTCCCATCCGGCAGTACCAGGTCGATCTGTTCCGCGGAGCAATGTATTCTTATGACATCATCACTGACCCCAGCACCGGCAAGTCTTTGATCGGAGTGATGTCGGAAAAAAAGGCCGGCAGCCACGACAAGAGCAAAGCTAAGGACATCGCTCGGCTTCTGGCGAGCCGCGGGCGTGTGAAACCGAAGAAAGACGCTCCGCAGCCTAAACAACCCGGCGGTGGTTTTGGTCCTCCCGGCTTTGGCCCTCCCGGTTTTCCTCCGATGGGCGGTCCCCCGGGGCTTCCTCCTGGAAGTGGTCCGCCGGGCTTGTCTCCGGGTGGCGGTCCCCCGGGGCTCCCTCCGGGTGGTCCAGGCGATGAGATAGGCGGTTACAACCCCTATGGCTCTATGGGAGGGCGCTATGACACTTCCGCTCAGCGGGTCGAAAAAGTTCTCGAATACATCCCGCTGGAAGAGGGTACGCTCAATGACGCCTTATCCAAAGGCAAAGTGCCGGCCATGACGGTGATGCCGTTGCGGGCCATCATCGTGCATGCTGAAGTTCCCCTCAAGCTGCAACGGGAAGAGTTCAAACGTGCCCTGCGGCTAAAGGACATTAGCGAAGCAGCTCGCTACGGCCCGGTTTACGATGGATTCGTGGTCCAGCGTCGTATCACGCAGATCAACCCGAAGGATGGCAAAGTCATCGTGCGCCAGGACTGGGCCGACTATGACTTCGAAAAGCTCTACATGGAGATTATTTGGCCGCGCAAATTGGCCGACCATATCGAGGAAGGGTATATCGCCTACTTCGTTCGCTATGACATGGCCCTCGCCTTGCCCTTGCCGCAAATTGTGGAAGAGCTTGGCACCTATCCCGAGGTGCGCTTGCCCTCGATCGTGGAAACGATTCAGAAGCTGCAAAAGGCGGACGAGAAACCGGTTCAAGCTTCGGAAACCCTCAAGCGGCTGCAAGGCACGGCAACGCGCCGGGATTTGTACAAGCCTGAGACGGGGCGCTCCACGGGTGCAGCTACGCTTTACGGTTCTGGTTTCACAGGTCCGGGAACACCGGATGATGCCGCAGGCGGCACCGGCTTTCCGCCTCCGCCTGTTGGGCCTCAGCCCCCCTTCCCGCCAGCCGGAGGACCAATGGGACCCCCAGGTGCCGGCCTGCCCGGTGCGGGGGGATATGATCCGTCTCAGTTCTACGCCGGCATGCCGAAAAAGGTGGAAATCGAACATCTACTCCTGCGATTCATCGACGTCGACGTGCAACCGGGTTTCACCTACGAGTATCGGATCCGCCTGCGTCTGCGCAATCCCAACTTCAATCGTCCCAATGATGTAGCAAACCCCGCGGATGCCAAGGTCGAATTCCTGGAAAGCCCTTGGACAACGCTCGACCGTCCGATCACGGTGCCGCCGGAATCGTTCCTTTTTGCCGGCGATGTCTCGGACTACCGTAAGCGGATCGATGAGGAATACGGCAAGGATCGCAACGTCCGCGAGTTGAGGGAATTGCTCCAGGTCAAAGAGTCCCAAGCTGTCGTGGAGTTGGCCACGTGGATGGAACAGGTGCGCACGGACAGCGGAGGGAAACGCGAACCCGTAGGTGCGTGGGTGCTCGCCGAAATTCCCACAGGCCGCGGTGAATACATCGGCCGGAAACATTACATCAAACTTCCCCTCTGGTCGAGTGTGGCCCAGGCCTACGTCCTTCGGGAAATTCCAGATAAAGTGATTCCCACCCGTCCCGGCCAGAAAGAGGCCAGCCAACCGAAAGGGTGGATGGTCGAATTCTCCACCCCGGCCATTCTGGTGGATTTTGAAGGCGGTATCTTCCGGGGACGTGTGGGGAACAAGGATGTCAACGAAGAAGCCGCGAATGAAATGCTCGTCCTGCGAGCCGATGGCAAATTGGAAGTGCGTAAAAGTCAGATCGATCAGAATGACCCGGTCCGCAAGAAGATCGCGGAGATGTGGAACAAGTGGGTGAAAGCCGCCGAGAAGAGACAGGTCGATGAAGGTTCGACCCCCGGCGGTGGCTTCTCGCCCCGCACCCCGCCCGGTGGCTCCAGTCCCTAAACAGTTCACGGGTGTTCTCCATTGCCTTTTTCTGACGCAAGCATGTAACACACCTCGAAATCCCCCCAAGCCTCTGGGATGACTCCCCCAGAGGCTTTTCTTACGATGGACTGGAAGAGGTCCCAGTCAGGGGCCTTTTGAAGACCCGCACTATTGCCGTCCGGAACAACTCTTTGGGAGACCCAAGCGATGGCGACTGCCCTTAGACTTGGATGGCTCATCCCGGCTCTATTCTTCGCAGTGCCAGGATATGTCCTAGGACAAGCGCCTGCTCAGAAACGGGCGATGACTCTGGAGGACCTGTTTGCCTTGCGGCGGGTTGGCTCCCCCCAGCTCAGCCCCGATGGGCGGTGGGTAGTGTACACGGTGGGTGAAGTGGACCTCTCGGAAAATCGAATCACCACGGCGTTATGGTTAGCTTCGACCGATGGGACAGTCCCGCCCCGGCGCCTAACCGATCCTCCGCCGGGCAAACGGGACAGCCAGCCGCGGTGGTCGCCAGATGGCCGCCACATTCTCTTTGAATCCAATCGCGAGGGGTCTTCGCAAGTGTGGCGAGTGGCCGTATCGGGAGGAGCACCCCAGCGGATCACGAGCATCAGCACAGGTGCCAGTGATCCGATTTGGTCGCCGGATGGCCGGCTGATTGCGTTTGTTTCGGCAGTTTATCCAGAGTTCAGCACCTTGCCATTTGCAGAAAGCGATCGTCGCAATCGAGAACGGGACGAGGCACGGGAGAAGAACCCGGTCAAAGCCCGTGTCTTTACTCGCTTGTTCTTCCGGCATTGGGATAGTTACGTGGAGGATAAACGCTGGCATATTTTCGTCTGCCGGACCGATGGCTCAGAGTGCCGCGATGTTACACCGGGAGATCGGGATGCTTATCCTACCAGCTCGACTTTTGCCAGCGTGCAGAACTTTACCTTCACGCCCGACAGTCAACACCTCGTGTTTACGGCCGTACCCGAAAAGAACGAAGCCTGGAGCACCAATTACGATCTATGCCGGGTGAGTGTCACCAATCGTTCCACTCAGTGGGAAACGATAACGCGGGACAACCCGGCGGCGGATAGCGGACCGCTCTTCAGTCCCGATGGGAAGCGGCTGGCCTGGCGTGCTCAGAAGCGGGCCGGTTACGAGGCGGACCAGTGGCACATTCACATCGCCGAGGTGCAACCAGACGGCCGTCTCACCGGTCCGGTCCGCTGCCTCACCGAACGGGTACCCCATTCCGTGGATGAAATCGTTTTCGCTCCCCAGGGGGACCTTTACTACGTCGCCGAAGAGCGGGCGGAAAGCGCCTTTTTCTCCCTATCCGCTCAAGGGGAGTGGAAACGGATTGCTCCGCGGGGGGTCGGAAAAGTCAGCCACCTTGCTGTGCGAGGTCAGCCCGCCCAAGGGGTCTATCTGCGTTCCACGATGACCATGCCGGCCGAAGTTTGGATGACTCGTCCGGATGGCCGGAGTGTCAACGTCAGCCAAGCCAACACAGAACTGCTCGCCCGGCTGGACCTCCCCCGGCCGGAAGAGGCAGAAGTTCCGGTTGAGGGTGGGGTGCGGATGCAGATGTGGCTGCTCAAGCCGCCGGGATTCGACCCTCAGAAAAAATGGCCGGTTGCCTATTTGGTGCACGGCGGCCCGCAAGGGGCTTGGGAGGATGGCTGGAGCTGGCGTTGGAATCCCTCGCTCTGGGCGGCCCAGGGGTATATTGTCGTCCTGCCCAATCCCCGCGGGAGTACGGGCTTTGGCCAGAAATTCACGGATGAAATTAGCGGCGACTGGGGCGGAAAGTGCTACCGCGATCTGGTGGCAGGATTGGAATACGTCAAGAAATTACCTTACGTCGATTCTCAGCGACTGGCGGCGGCGGGTGCCAGCTTCGGCGGATATATGATGAACTGGTTCGCCGTCAACGACATCGCTAAGGACCTGCGCTGCATCATCACCCACTGTTCCGTGTGGAATTTCGAGAGCATGTGGGGCACCACAGATGAACTTTGGTTCGACGAATACGAACACGGCGGCCTGCCTTGGGAGGTCCCCGGCAAATATGCCGAGTTTTCCCCTCACAAAAAAGCTGGTAATCTCGCCCGGTACAAAGTCCCCATGCTCGTCATCCACAATGATCTGGACTTTCGTTGCCCGATTGGCCAGGGGCACGAATTGTTCACCACGTTACAACGCCTCGGTGTGCCGTCCCGCATGGTCAATTTCCCTGACGAGGGACACTGGGTTCTCAAGCCGCGTAACAGCCACTATTGGCACGAGGAGGTCTTCGCCTGGTTGAAGAAATACTGCCCGCCAGGGGGTCGTTGACCGGCAAAGGCAGACCGGTTATGAGGTCCGAGTCTTCGGCTGTAAACCCCAGAGACCGATTGGCTTCAACGCCGGAGGGCTTTGAGGGACTTGCCTCTGGAATGGTCGTGCATTATGCGGGGCGCAAGGCGTCGGCCAACCAGGATCGTACGTCGCTGAGATTGATGCGAATCTGCCGCAGAGTGTCTCGATCCCGGATGGTGACAGAGCTGTTCTGCAAGGTTTCACCGTCAATGGTGATGCAGAAGGGTGTTCCCGCTTCGTCCTGCCGCCGATAGCGCCGCCCGATCGCCCCGCTGTGGTCGTACACCACGGGGAAATGCGCCTTCAACTCTCGGTAAAGTTTGTAGGCGATTTCGTCCATACCATCCTTGTTGACCAGAGGAAAGACTGCCGCTTTGATTGGGGCCAAGCGCGGATGGAAGCGCATAACCGTCCGGCTTTCCAGGTTCCCCTTGGCATCCGGCACCTGATCTTCGGTGTAGGCTTCGCAGAGCACCGCCAACAGAAAGCGGTCCACCCCCGCGGACGGCTCGATGACATGCGGGAGAAACTGGAACTTGGGCTTTTCTTCCCGTTCCAAGCGTTTTTTCTCCTCCTCCCGGCGGGGTTTATCCTGGTGAAAGGGGGCAAGCCGCTCTGCTAACAGAGCATTCCAGCCATCCTCGTCAAAATAACTCAGGTCCTTACCGCTGTGCTGAGCGTGGGCCTTGAGATCGAAGTCCCCCCGATGCGCGACGCCTTCCAACTCTTGGGGTTCGTCCGCAAAGGGGAAGAGATATTCGATATCTGTCGTCCCGCAGGAGTAATGGGCCAGCTCTTCGCGGGATTGCTCGCGTGCCCGGAGCTTGTCGCTGGTCAAGCCTAAGCGGACGTACCATTGTTTGCGGACCTCCCGCCAGTATTCGTACCACATCATCGAGTCCTTGGGATGGCAGAAAAATTCGATTTCCATCTGCTCGAATTCCCGGCTGCGAAAGGTATAGTTGCGCGGATTGATTTCATTGCGGAAGGCCTTGCCGATTTGCGCGATGCCGAAGGGAAGTTTCAGGCGGCTGGAATCCAAAACATTTTTGAAGTTGACGAAGATCCCCTGGGCGGTCTCCGGCCGAAGATAGGCGATGTTTTCCGGGCTTTGCACTGCTCCGACATAGGTTTGGAACATGAGGTTGAAGGCCCGCGGCTCTGTCAACTGGCACTTGTCATATTTCCCGACCGTCAGGCTGGGTCTGAGAGGACAAGGAATATCCTGAAGTTGGTCGGCCCGGAAGCGGCCCTTACATTCCTTGCAATCCACCATCAGATCACTGAAACCGGCCACGTGTCCGCTGGCCTCCCAGACCCGCGGGTTCATGATGATCGCACAATCGAGACCAACCATCCGCAGGTCCCGACCATCTGGCCCCACGGGCGGATGGCGCACCATGTCGTGCCACCAGGCTTCCTTGATGTTGCGCTTCAACTCGACGCCGAGGGGACCATAATCCCAAAAGCCATTGATTCCCCCGTAAATCTCTGAGGATTGATAGATAAACCCCATATCCTTGCAAAATCGGGCAAACCGAGCCATGTCGATCTTTGTGGACATAGGTGACTCCCGATACTGGTCCCACTGCCGGGTTGCAAATCTCCTATCTCTCGTGAGAGAGAGAACAAGGAGAACCCCTCCATGGGAACAACGCTCTTTATTGTGGGAAAACGGGTATGCTCCTGCATCCCCTGCCAGATTATGTCAGACCGCTTAGACATGATATAGGACAAGAGTCTTGCCGCTGGGAAATGGGATTGCAGACTTACAGGTCCGATCCCTCCAGCTCTCCGCAAGGTGCTTGTCTCCGAGGCCGGGAACGTTACGATGTTTGACGTGCGGCTCGTTGTCGCCGCCCCGCCAAGAAGGAATTCCAGCTTCATTCCGGAGTCCTACCCATGATCAACCTGACCGCCTTCCGCCGCTTCTCACCGTTGGCCATTCCTGTCACTTTCTGGATGGGTGGAATGCTCGCTGCGATTGGAAGTGCAGGAATCCCCCACCCTGCCGCCTTGGCCCAAGGGAAAAAGCAAGGGACAATCGGCCGTGTCGAACGCAAGGACCCCCGCATCGATGCCCTCATCCCCAAAGATGCCGTCATCGAGGTTCTAGCGGCCGGCTTCAAATGGACCGAGGGTCCTGTTTGGGACAAAAAGAACAATGCTCTGCTGTTTACGGACATTCCCAACAACCGCGTGATGATCTGGTCCGAGCGGGAGGGGGTCAAAACTTATCTGGAACCCAGCGGTTATACCGGCAAGAACAAGTTCACGGGTTATGAACCGGGGGCCAACGGCCTAGCCTTCGACAAGGACGGTTACCTGATCCTGTGCCAGCATGGAGACCGACGTATCGCACGCTATAAAAACGGAACCTTTGAAACCCTCGTCGATCGCTACATGGGTAAGCGCTTCAATAGCCCTAACGATCTGGTCTTCGCTCGAAACGGCGATCTGTATTTCACCGATCCACCCTACGGCCTTCCCCAAGGAGTTAAGGACCCGGCTAAGGAACTTGATTTTCAGGGAGTCTTCCGCCTCTCGGCCAAAGGGGATTTGACCTTACTGACCAAGGAGATGAGCCGACCCAACGGCATTGGACTGTCACCGGATGAAAAGACGCTATACGTCGCCAATTCGGACCCAGAACGAGCCGTCTGGATGGCTTTCCCAATCAAGGACGACGGCACTTTGGGACCAGGGAAAGTCATTCACGACGCGACGGCGGAAGTCAAGGCGGGGAAACCCGGTTTGCCGGACGGATTGAAAGTGGACCAAAAGGGAAACATCTTTGCCACCGGGCCGGACGGAGTTTTTGTCTTTGCTCCCGACTTCACCTACCTGGGCAAGATCGTCATCGGCGACCGTAATGCCAACTGCGCTTTCGGCAACGATGGCTCTGTGCTTTACATCTGCGCGAATGACAAGATCGTCCGCATCAAAACCACAACGAAAGGACTCGGCTTTTGAGACCGTCCAAACCTCAATGGTGTCCTCCTCCTGCCGCGGTGTCAGCCTGAACTTCAGTGGCAGCGTTTCCCGCGGCAGCAACGGCCTGGGCCTCAAATTGGGTCCTTTTACAGCCTTGGTGGCCTGTTTCACCCTACCGCGGGAAAATAATCGAGGATTCAAGCTTCGCCTTTCCATTGTGCAAAGTTGGCCAGCATCTGTAAGCCGACTCGCTGGCTCTTTTCCGGATGGAATTGCGTTGCCACCAGGTTATCCTTCCAGACTACAGCGGCAAAGGGAGTCGGATAATCGGCGGTCGCTGCAACGATGGAGGGGTCCGCGGGCATAGCGTAATAAGAATGCACGAAATAGACTGTGGGTTCAGGAGTCAGACCGCGAAACAGGGGACAGGTTGGCTGCTGGAGCCTCAATGTGTTCCACCCCATGTGCGGAACTTTCAGGCGCGGAGCACTCGCGAATCGGACCACCTCTCCCGCCAGAAGGTTCAGTCCCTCATGGAGGCCATCTTCATGGCTTCGGCTGAATAACAGTTGCAATCCCAGACAAATCCCAAGCAGCGGGCGTCCCGTGGCCACGAAGTGCCGGAGGGCTTCGTCCAAGCCGCTCTCCCGCAGGCGGGTCATGGCATCCGCAAATGCACCAACTCCCGGCAGAATGACTTTGCCAGCCCGGCGGACTTCCTCCGGATCGCTAGTGATTTGTGCTGGGTAGCCCAGGCATTCCAGGGCCTTCTGCACGCTGCGGAGATTGCCCATCCCGTAATCCACAATCACCATCGCATTCATGGCTTCCCCATCCTGTACCCGAAGGGGTCTCAGGGTCATCGTATTCGAGTTTGCGTGCGGTAGATTTCTTATCCGACGCCAGCGGCAAGGGATCCTTCCTATCGTGTCGAAGGGCGATCCGAGGCGGGAGTTTTGGCAGAAGGTAACGGCGAGGCAGTTGTCCCCAAGGAATCTTCCGCCGGGCGGCGCAGGAGCAAGCCGGCGGCCAACATGCCCATGCAGATGATGAAGGCCGCGAGACCGAAGATGACGGCGTCGAAAAAGATGAACTGCACACGCGGGCCGAGCCACGGCCAGGCTAGCCACGTCAGCACTACCCCTACGGCTAAGCCGGGACCGAACGGAATCTCCCGACCGCTCGTTCCCGCCGTCGGTGACAAAGCCTGACTGGCCGATGGCCCGCTGGTTTGTGTCGCCGACTGGCCATTCCCCGGCACAAACAGCAGTGCGACCACGAACATCACCAAAGCCACGATGGACCCGACGAACAAAGACAGGACGGCAATCTGCCAGCCTAAAAAGGCGCCAGCCATCATGAGCAGATCTGCATCCCCTAAGCCGAGGGCCTCACGGCCAAAACCGGTACTGAAGAGCCAGCGGATCAAGCGAACTGTGATCGAACCTGCAAAAGCTCCGATTAGGCTGTTAAGTAGTCCCAACTGCCAGCTTCCCGCAGGCGCCCAATGTGGCAGAGGTCCCCACACAGGCCAGGGTTGAACACCCAGAGGAATCAATCCCCACATTTCCGGGAAAATCCAAGGGATGTTTTCCGGCAGGCGCTGAGCTGTTTCTGGAGGCTGGGGCCATGGCCACGGCATACAGGCCCCGCCGATCACACCAACAACTAGCCCACTGTAGGGAATCAAAGGGGGAATGATACGATGCTCAGCATCGATTACGGCGGCAGCAATCAGGGCACTGATCAGCACACTGTGGTAGAAAAACAAAGCCAAGGCCGGCCCAGGCGGCAAAACCGAGAAACCCCGGCGGAGATCAACGCGCATCTGGGGGATGTCATACCAATTGACCAGCACTTCCAGAACAAACAATAGCAGGAAGGCAAAACCTGTGCCCAATTCCACCCAGAGATAGCGGCTCCCGAAAGGCGTTCCACACCAACGACAACGCCCGCGGAGCCGAAGGTATCCCAGCACTGGTATGTTGTCCCAGCGGCGGATCGGCCGATAGCAGTGGAGGCAATGTGACCCCGGCCAGAGTATACTTTTTTCGTAGGGCAGTCGAGCGATAAGCACATTGAGGAACGAGCCGACCGCCAGCCCCAAAACCAGGGCGAAGCAGCACCAGAGGATCAGCGGCGCCATGTTCCACCACTCCATGCCGTGAGGATAGCAGCGACCACTGCCTGCGGCGATAGGCGATCTGTGTCCACGACATGGTCGGCCACTGCCGCATACAACGGCGTTCTTTGGACGAGCAGTGTACAGATTTCCGCTAGCCCCCCTTGCTCTGTCAGAGCCGGTCGGCGCGCCGCCGTCCATGGATCCCTCTGAAGGCGACTCAGGATGATTTCCGGTTCCGCCCGTAACCAGACGACCCACCCCGCTTGACGTAGCAACAAGCGATTAGATTCCCGCAGGACCACACCTCCGCCCGTTGCGATGACGCACTCCTGCTGCTGGCAGACCTCGCGGAGCACCGCTGCTTCGCGCTCGCGAAACCTTTCTTCTCCCTCTTGGGCGAAAATGTCCGCGATGCTCCGTCCTGCCAGACGTTCCACTTCTTCGTCACAATCGACGAAGCTCCATTTCAACGCCGCCGCCAAACTGCGCCCCACTGTACTCTTGCCTGTGCCACGGTAGCCGACGAGCAGGATGCGAGGAGTCCTCGGCTGCACCTGCGGAACAGACTCAAGCCGGTAGGGGAAGGGGGAAGCAGCAGGCAGCGGTGGTTCCGGTTCGCTCATAACTGGCTAGCTTCTTAGGAAATACCCCTCAAGCGAAAGCCGACAGAGGGTGGATGTCATTGAAAGAGCCGACGATGGATGTCGTTGAAGCCGTCAGCCTGTGCTGTCCGGCTTTTCCGCCGAGGAAGGAGCCGTGGTGGAAGGAGCGGCGGAGCCAATCGGTTCATCGAAAGCGTGAGTGAGGGGTGAGAGGGCCCTGCGTACGATATCACGCATCAATTCTAAGTCCGGGGTCAAGCCGGTGAACAACTCGAATTGGCGTGCCGCCTGCCGCACGAACATGTCCACACCCGTGATCGTATGGCATCCCCGGCTACGCGCTTCGCGGATGAGCAGCGTCGTCTCCGGACGGTAGATGGTATCAAACACGGTCATGCCAGGATTGAGGAAGCTGAAGTGGATGGGAGCTTCATCCACGTTCGGATGCATCCCGACTGGGGTGCAGTTGATCAGGACATCACAACTGACGCTATGGCGGGCCTGCCAATCCACGACCCGGCAGTGGACTTCCTCAGCCAAGCGTTGGGCACGTTCATAGGTCCGACTCGTGATAGTCAGGTGCGCTCCTTCGCGATGCAAAGCGTGGGCGATGGCACGCGCCACTCCGCCCGCTCCGAGGATCAAGAAGGTAAGTTGACCAAATTGAGGAACCGGTCCATCCTTGGCTCGTTCCTGGAAGTGAGCGCGGAGGGATTCCACGGCTGCGGAATAGTCGGTGTTGTAGGCCACAAATTGACCGTCTGAGCGTCGTACCAGGGTGTTCGCTGCCGCGGTCACTTCCACCTCGGTTTGTTTTTCGCGGGCCAGGGTCGCTGCCATTTCCTTGTGAGGGATGGTCACGCTATAGCCGCTGACCGGTACGCTGCCGTAGGCCTGCAACGCCTCGGCCAGCATCCCCTTAGGAACACGGAAGGGCAAATAAATGGCATCCACTCCCATGCGACGGAACAGTTGATTGTGCAGCAGCGGACTGAGACTGTGATCGACCGGGTCTCCCAAAACGCCGAACACTCGGGTATTCCGCTGGAGTGTCGCAACCGGGTAGTTGTAGCGGAACTCGTCCCAATTGGGCAAACCGGGAGCGATTCCTCGCTCCTTGTTGAAAGCGGCATAGATCCACGGTGCCCCCCAGCGGAGCGATAGGAAGCGGCTGGGCTGGCCTATATCTCCCAGGCAAAACGCCACCGTCGGCTTGGGAGCGCTCTGCTGCAATTTCAGAACGCGGGCCACATCCTCCGGGCGCTGGGCCGCCACGGCGATTTTGTAAACATCCCCGTCCTGCTTCAGCATCCCCGCGTAAATATCCTCCAGTGCCGCCGGTGTCTCGCTGACGTTGTGATAACTGATGATCCGCTTGACCGAACCGTATCGGGGAATGGTCGAGGCGATGTCGGTTTCCAGATCGACCCATTCAAACGCCCCGGACACAATGGCTTGCCGCAGGATCATCTGCCGTTCGTTTTCCGTACCTGTGAAGCGCCCACCATCGGCAGGCCGGCGTAACGTGGCCACCCACGCACACTGCTTGTAGGGCGTCAGGCGCTTGAATTCCACCGCTTTGGCTAGAAAGTCCAGGCGCAGCTCGATGAACTTCGCCCCTCGCTTGACGGCCTCCTGAAGCTCCGCCACCACCATCTTGTGCCGGGTCCGGCCAATTACAACCAGAACACGATCGGGATACATTTCCAGCCTCGTATCACTTGCATGACCCCTCGATGCATCAGCTTAGCAGACACCCCTGCCGGCTGACAGTGTTCTCGGAACAAACCCGCGCTTCCCCGCCAAGCTGGATTCATCTGTTCTTGTGCTCTCCGGGAACTCTAGTATAAGATAGAAAACAGACTGCAAGACCCCTACCTCAACTCGTCATCAAGGAGATCGAAGGTGTTAGCCACGCCACATCGGCTAGTTCAAGCTGCAACTTACCTCGCTATGGTGGGTACATTGGGAGCTATCCTGCTCAGTTGCAGCTCGCAGAATCAAGTAGATGAACCGCTGCCCACCGACGGCCCCAATCAGGTCGTCCTTAAAGTACCCCGCATGACCTGAGCGAGTTGACCGGACAATGTGAGGGCGGCACTCACAACTCTACCGTGGGTAGAGGCAGGCTCCATCCAAGCGGATCGCCGCAAACGACAGGTCCGATTCACCGTAACGTCCCGCGAGGCGTTTGATCTGGACAAAGTCAAAAACGCCCTAGGCTCTCAGTATGCACCGGGGGTCAAGGTTCTGGTAGGACCGACCACTCAATAGACGCGGAAGGGGGGAATGACACTCCCGGCAACCATCGGCACGAACAACGTTGGGAATAACCCCCATTCATCCTAGTGACTTTTTGACACGACCAGCCCTGCCAGTGTATGGGGAGCCATCGCTGAGAGTCTCTTAGTTCTCACCATCTGGGATAATCCGAGCTGTTGTTCAGAAAGATATGCCATCGATTCCCAGCCGAGGCTGCAAAGCCTGAACATCCCTCTCGTTTCCCCCTTGGATGTCTGCCAGCCAGGGAATAAAGATGTACTAGGCAGAAAGAGCAGCAAGAACCGAAAGGATCGGGGCGCGACATCTGTTCGAGCTGATTCTCCGAGCGGGAACACAAGAGAGGGTAGCAGGCAATCGACGAGGACGAGGTCATGGCCACGACACGCGGGGAAATGTTCGCAGGAGTCACGGTAGCGCTCGTGACGCCATTCCGCAACGGCGAAATCGATTGGTCGGAATTGGGACGGCTAGTGGACTGGCACTGCGAGCAAGGCACGCCGGCCTTGGCACCCTGCGGGACCACGGGAGAATCCCCGACCCTCAGTCACGAGGAGCATGAACGGGTCGTGGCCTATGTTTGCGAGCGGGCACGCGGGCGGCTCAAGGTGATGGCGGGTACCGGCTCCAATTGTACGGCTGAGGCTATCCGCATGACCAAAGCGGCCAAGAAGGCCGGGGCAGATGGCACCCTCCAAGTCGGTCCCTATTACAACAAGCCGACGCAGGAAGGATACTACCGTCACTTTGCGGCCATCGCGGAAGCGGTGGACCTGCCCATGGTGCTGTATAACATCCCAGGCCGCACTGGCTCCAATATCCTCCCAGAAACTATCGCCCGTCTCGCTCAGGCTTTTCCCCACGTCGTGGCGGTCAAAGAAGCCTCGGGTTCCCTCGACCAAGCTAGCCAGATTGCCGCTTTGTGCGATCTAACGCTGCTGAGCGGAGACGACAGCCTGACACTCCCCCTCATGAGCATCGGAGGACGCGGCGTGGTCAGTGTGGTGGGCAATATCGTCCCACAAGACATGATGGCCTTGGTCCATGCTTTCAATCGGGGCCAGATCGCTGAAGCGCAACGCTGGCATCACAAACTCTTCCCCCTCTGCCGGGATATGCTCAGTGTAGCCACCAACCCGATCCCCATCAAAACCGCCATGAAGCTCCTCGGACGCGGGACTGGAGAATTGCGCTTGCCCATGTGTCCGTTGGACGCTGCCGGTGAACAACGGATCCGGCAAACCCTGATCAACTACGGCTTGCTCTGAGCCAAATCTGTCGTTCCTTTCAGCGGATCGCCAGCCACTTCCCCGCCCAGCTCGTAGAACGACAGGCGGCATTGTGTTTTTTCCATCGGAAAGTAAACCCTCGCCGGGAAGTATGTAGCCGGGTTATCGCAGGAACCCACGGATAGCAAGGCATGAAAGTCGGGCTAGTCGGATTTGCCGGTTCGGGAAAGAGCACGGTTTTTGAGTGGCTCAGTGGGGAAAGGCCGGACCCTGCCAAGGTGCAACAGGGCCAAACGGCGATGGTGGACGTACCAGACGACCGACTGCGCGCCATCACGGCTCGGTATCGACCCAAGAAACCGGAACCGGTGTTCGCCAAGCTAGCGCTGCTGGATACGCCAGGCCTTCTCACCGAAGAGCGTAAGGACAACCCTCGCCGTTTGGCCATCATCCGCGAGGCAGGCGCCATAGTCGTGGTGCTGGACGGTTTCAGCCGTCGTGACTGGGTGGAACAATGGCGGCGATTCCGGGAGGAATGCCTTTTGGCAGACCTGGAAGTGGTCAGCAATCGCATGAGTCGGCTAGAGTTGCAACTGAAAAAACGCGCTCGCCCCCCCAAGGAAATCGAAGCCGATGAAGCCGAACTACGCCTGCTGCAACGCATCGGACAGGCGCTGGAACAAGGTCAACCCGCCTCCGCCTTGGGTCTGAACCCAGACGAGGAAAAGATGGTGCGGAGCTTCCAGTTGCTGACGCTCAAGCCGGAAATCGTACTGATCAACCGCGGGGAAACACCCATCCCAGAGCCAGAGCTAGCGGAGTTGAAGCGGTTGTCACCCACCGTCTTGCACGCCCCCGCGAAACTTGAGCTAGAGCTGCAAGCCCTCCCGGAGGACGATCGCCGAGTGTTCATGCAGGAACTGGGTTTGCAACAGTTGCAGCGCGAGGAGGTGATCCGCGGCATTTTCTACGGGGCCGGCCGGCAAGTCTTCTTCACGGTTGGGGAAGATGAATGCCGCTCTTGGGCCATCCCGGTCGGGGCCACAGTTCTGGAAGCAGCCGCCTGCATCCACACAGACCTGGCGGAGAAGTTCGTCCGGGCCAATGTCATCAGCTATGCGGATTTCCTCGCCTGCGGATATTCGGAAAAAGAAGCCAAAACCCGCGGCCTCATGCGCACTGAAGGAAAAACGTATATCGTTCAGGACGGGGACATCATCCACATCCTCGCCTCCAGTTGATGAACGACCGGCAAACTGCCGGCAAACTGCTATGAGAAACCACGAAGAACGGCGGAAAAGAATCCAACCTGACGCATCCCCCCACCAATAGGTAAGACCACCATGACAACCCCAGGGAATCATTCTCAGCGGCAGGACTGGGTGGAGCGGTTAGGCCGGTTGTACACGGCGGTGGTGTGCGACATTCTCGATAGTCTGGGATACCGCCAACAGGCATTCCACCCTCGGATCCGTCCTCTCTGGCCGGAGGCCCGTTGTGCCGGTTTCGCATTAACGGTGCAAACGGCTCCCGCACGCGAGCGAGACCCCGCCCACCCCTATGCTGGCGAACTAGCCGCCGTCGATACTTTGCAACCGGATGATGTTCTGGTAGTATCCCCTTGCCAGTGGAGTTTCTGGGGGGAATTGCTTTCGACCGCTGCCCGCTACCGCGGTTGCCGGGGAGTGATTCTCGATGGTCCGACACGGGACAGCCGAGCCATCCAGCAAATGCAATTTCCGGTGTTCCACGTAGGTTGTCACCCCGCTGACAGTCGGGGACGGCTGGAGGTAATTGCCCATAATGTCCCCATTTCTTGCGGGGAAGTGCTGGTCTATCCGGGAGATCTGATCCTGGCGGACCACGATGGTATCGTGGCTATTCCTCAGAGTATCGCCGAGGAAGTTCTTCGTCGTGCCGAGGAGAAGGTCAGCGGGGAAAATCAAGTCCGTAAGGCCTTGGCGGCAGGAATGAGCGCCACCCAGGCTTTCCAGCGTTTTGGCATCCTCTAGACGGTTCTGCTTTCGATTACCAGAGCGCTTCCGCATCCAAGGGGAATAAAGGGCGGGAGATCCGAGCATAGGGAAAATGTTCAGGCCAGAGATGGGGTTGCGCAGCGGTCGGTCCGGGAGTGTCGACTGGCAGGATCGTCCCAGCGATTGATGTATAGGCCGCCTTATATGCGATGGCTGCCTTGACGATGATCATCCGCCGCCGAGCCGGCTCCAGACCCAGGCTCGTCAATTGGCCCAAACTGAAGGGCGGCGTGCGGAGCGAATTGAGAACCAGCAGATTGTCATCGTCGAGTTCCAGAACGGCCGTGGGGCCTTGGTCATGAAAGCGCCGACCGCCATGACGAGGGTCCGGTTCGATCCAGCGACCATCATGCAGCGCGCGCACAATCCCGTGCAGGGTCAGGGGAGAACCCTGGCGGGGGTCTGTACCGCCCACCGTGACGGTTAACGAAGCACCCACACCTCGCTGACGGGCCATGGCCACAGCCTCAGGTGCCCAGAGTACAGCCAGGAACCCCTGCACTTTCTGGCGGAGCAACTCTTCCAGTAATCGGGTGCCATCCCCCGCTGTACCGCCTCCGATGTTATCTCCCAGGTCGACGAGGAGAACAGGCGTGCTCGGAGCCGTGCACCCCCGCTGGACCGCTTCCGGGATCGTATATGCCGGAACCTGGAGTTGGTGACGTCGGGACCACAAAGCGGCAGCCAATTCTTCCGCCGCTTCGGCGGCTGCGGGACGCTGGTCTCCTTGGGCCACCACCACCACCGAGGCTCCCATCGCCGGCACATCTGCATAGGGGAACCCCGCCACAAGGCTGACCGCCAGCACTCCCGGACGTTGTTCGAGTTGCCGGGCCTGCTCCAGGAGTTCGCTCATCGGTGGCTGTTGCGTCTCCTGAGCCAAAATGGGAATGAATAACGGAGGTTTGGCCACAACTGTCACGGGACGGCGTTTCTGCCGAAGGGCACTTATGAGAAGTTGGGCTGCCTTGTATCCGCACTGCCATTGATCCACGTGAGGATAAGTCTGATAGGCAACGATGATGTCGGCCAAGTCAGCCATTTCCGCGGTGACATTGGCATGGAAATCCAAAGTAACAGCTACAGGAATGTCATCGCCGACAGCAGACCGGACGCGGGACAAGAGTTCGGTGTCAGCGCTATGGAAACGGGGCGTGACCATTGCGCCGTGGAGCGCCAGGAGGATGCCATCGGGACGACAACGACGCAATTCCGTGCAGAACCGATCGCAAACCTCATCAAAGAACGCATCGGTCACCGGGCCTCCCGGCGTGGCCCAAGCCATTCCGATCGGGATTGTATCCACACCTTCCTGCGCCAAGGCAGCCAAAAAGCCACCCACTTCATGATGGGCAGGACCCCAGACGGGTATCAACGCCTCCCCCCAACCCAGATAGCCTTCGACAAAGCAGCGGCGATCGGTCCAGCTTCCCACAAAAGTGTTGGACTCGTGCAGGCAACCCGCCACAGCCACACGCATTTCATCGACCTCCCCCCGGCAGTCGGGGCATGATGCCGATCCCTGCTCTCCCAATGCCCGCCAATTCCTGGGACCCACATTCCCGAAAAGGTTTCGATTCACTAATGTGATGTATTAAGTGGGTCTGCTTCCAAACAGATGGTATGGGACTGAAACAAGCATAAAGGCAGAATTATCGGGGGCGACCAGCGTGGCGGGTGTGGATGTCGCGATCGTCGGGGCAACAGGAGCCGTGGGAGACCTGATGCGGCGCGTGCTGCTGGAACGAAAGTTTCCCGTACGCTCGATCAAGTTCCTAGCGTCGGCTCGCAGTACTGGCAAAACCGTTGAATTCGGAGGGCAAATCTACCCTGTGGAAGCCATTCGCGCCGAGGCTTTCGAGGGGGTTCAGATTGTCCTGGGAAGCACTCCAAGCGCAGTGAGCCGGGAATATGCCCCTCTGGCCGCTCGCGCTGGAGCGATCGTCATCGACAATTCCTCAGCTTGGCGAATGGACCCCGATTGCCCACTCGTCGTGCCGGAGGTCAACGCTGAGCAGTTGCACCAAATCAAAAAGGGTATTGTCGCTAACCCGAATTGTGTGGCGATTCCTTTGTGTGTGGCTCTCAAGCCCCTCCATGATCGCTGGCGGGTCAAACGGGTGGTCGTCGCCACGTATCAATCCTCGTCCGGGAAAGGCGCCAAAGGGTTGGTGGATTTCGAGGCGCAATTGCAAGCCTGGGTGCGTGGGGAACCTATCCCCCCTCCTGCAGCCCACCGCGGCCAACTTGCTGGCAATGTCCTGACCCTGGATTGGACTCTCGATACCAACGGATTCACGGAAGAGGAAAACAAGGTCATTCAGGAAACGAAGAAGATCCTGGGCGATACGGGAATCGGAGTGTGTGCCACCTGTGTCCGCGTCCCCGTGAAGGTGGCCCATAGTGAGGCGGTGACCGTGGAGTTTCACCGCACACCTTCAGTGGAGGAAGCACGGGAAGCCCTCCGCCAGGCACCAGGTGTCCGCTTGCTGGATGAACGGCAGGGAGAAGTGCCCCAACCAATCCATGCCGCCGGGACAGACCTGACCTATGTGGGCCGGGTCCGGCAAGACCCCAGCCATCCCCAGGCTTTGTGTTTGTGGCTGGTCGCAGACAATCTGCGTAAAGGGGCCGCCACCAATGCTGTTCAATGTGCAGAAGAGTTGCTGCGCCGCGGGATTGTCACACCCCGCAACTGAACTCCCTGCTCCCAGGGCCGGCACGAGCTGTGCGCAACTTTGCCATCACTCTCCGTTATGACGGTACCGATTTCTGTGGCTGGCAAAGACAGCCAGGACAACGGAGTGTCCAGGAAACGGTCGAGCGGGCGATAGCGGCCATCACTCAGGAGCCTGCCCTGCGTCTCAATGGCAGCGGTCGTACAGATGCTGGAGTTCATGCGCTCAGCCAAGTAGCCAATTTCTTCAGCCAGACACGTTTGAACTGTTCTACGCTCCTGCGGGGCGTCAATTCCCAATTACCTCCTGATGTGGCAGTGACATGCCTGGTGGAAGTGCCCCAAAGCTTCGATGCTAACAAGGATGCCCGCTCCAAGCGTTATCGCTATGTAGTGCAGACAGGAGACCAACCGGACCCGTTTCTCCGCCGCTATGCCTGGTATGTGCGCGGCAAACTAGATGTGGCCGCCATGCAGGAAGCCGCCCGCGCCCTTCTGGGCCGCCATGATTTCTCCGCGTTCGCCACCTCCGGTTCCGAACGGCTCAGCACCCGGCGAACCGTACTGGCCGTTGATCTCTACACCGTAGCACATTGCCTTTTTATCGAGGTGGAAGCCGACGGCTTCCTCTACAACATGGTTCGCACCATCGTCGGCAGCCTGATCGAAGTCGGGCGAGGAAAATGGCCTATCAGCCGCCTGCAGGAAGTTCTGTTCCGTCGCGACCGCCGATCGGCCGGCCCAACTGCACCGCCGCAAGGGCTGTTTCTCCTAAAAGTCCGCTATGAAACTGACCTCGCCATGTCACCATGGTGTAGAGCGCTCCCCCTTACCGCCCCGTCCCCTTTCTCCAACCAGCAACCTGAACCCCTGGCACTGCTGCCCCTGCTCATCGATGTCCACCAGCCGCCACCCCCAGCGCCATCCCTGCCGGAATCATAGCCTGCCAATACCGACGGCCCAAAAGGTCCGAACTTCTTCGGCCACGTTCCAAATACCACACTACGCCAGAGTTCAGTCCATTCGCTCTCTCGGCTCATCGATCTCAGGAAACCGCTATGAGGTGAATCTTACTTCCACTTGGCCCAAAGGACCAAAGTCGCCCCGGAGATGGTCCCCCGGTTGGGCCAGATAGATGGCCGTGGTCAAACCGGTGGATACATAATCACCGGCGCGCAGTGACAAGCCGTAACGAGGAAGTTCGTTGGCCAGCCAGGCCAAGGCAGCCAGCGGATGCCCAAGCACCGCCGCTCCAGAACCGGGAAAGCACCTCTGGCTATTGACAATCAAGGCAGTCGCTTGCTGAGCCAGATCGAAGCGGTGCCAGTCAGTTACAGGGGGACCGGAAATCCAGGCCCCATGAATAGCATTATCAGCCGCCAGAGTCGCCGCCCCGACCTTTTGCCAATCCACGAAGCGATGATCCACAATCTCCAGGGCTGGTACGACGGCGGCTACCCAAGGCCGTATCGATTCGACAGTGTAATCGCGATCGGGCGGCAAATCCTCGCCAAGTAAAAAACCGAATTCGACCTCGGCACAACGCACCAGAAAATCATCCGCAGGCAAAGTGATCCCTGATGCGTAGGATGTCGCAGTCAGGAGCCGGCCGAACAGCGGTGTGGACACCCCAAGTGCTTCCTGAGCCACGCGGCTGGTACAGGCGATTTTGTAACCGCAGGTCTTACCACCATGCCAGGCGAGCAATCGGCCCACAAAGGCATTCTGCACCTGATACCCTTCCTGAAGGTTTCGGGGTGCGATCTCCTCCGGCAAATGGGGAACCTGCCGTCGGCCACGCCGCAAACCCATCAGATAATCCGCTGCGGCCGTTATGCGATTCATATGTCACTCCACATGCGGGCTTCGTCGTACCCTCAGCCTCAAGTTGTGCCAGTCGACTCGCTCTCCCTTTGACCCTCCGCCGTACAATACCGGCGCGCACTCCCAAATATCGGATCCACGACTCGCCTGTAGCTATGGACCCCTTCGAGCAAGCCTACATTCTGACCGGCCCGACCGCTAGTGGGAAATCCGCCTTGGCCCTGGAACTGGCCGAACGAATCGGCGGCGAAATCATCGCCTTGGACTCAATGACCGTCTATCGTGGTCTGGACATAGGTACTGCAAAACCGAGTCTTGAAGAACGGAGGCGCGTCCCGCATCACCTCATTGATGTTCTGGATCCCTGGCAAGGGTTGAGCGTGGCCTGGTGGCTAGAACAAGCCGAAGTCGCCTGCCGGGAGATTCTCGCGCGCGGCCGACGGCCCATCTTCGTTGGCGGCACCCCCTTGTATCTGAAAGTATTGCTGTATGGCTTGTTTCCTGGTCCTCCAGCGGATGAACAGTTACGCCGGCAACTCCAAAGCGAGGCGGAACAATACGGGCACGCTGCTCTGCATGCCCGCTTAGCTCAAGTCGACCCGAAAACAGCGGCCCGTTTACATCCGAACGATCTGCGCCGCGTCATCCGCGCTCTGGAGGTGTTCCACCTGACCGGCCGCCCCATTTCCGCTTGGCAAACGACCTGGGACACCCCAGCCTTTGCTTCACCCGAACGAGCACCTGTGAGCCGTCGCATTCCCGCGGTCGTTCTGACACTGCCCCGAGACACTCTTTACCGCCGGATCGAGCAACGGATCGACCGCATGCTCCAAGCCGGCTGGCTCGACGAGGTCCGGCGCCTGCGTGACCTGCCCTATCCCCTTAGCCGAGAGGCCCGGCAAGCTCTCGGCTACCGGCAAATCCTGGACTATCTGGAGGGACGGCTCTCCGATTGGTCCCAAACCGTCGAATGCATCCGCACCCGGACTCGCCAATTCGCCAAACACCAGCTTACCTGGTTTCGCCACATTCCCCAGTTGATTCCGGTCTCCGGTGAAGAGTCAGACGTTATCTCACAAATCCTCCAGCGATGGGAAAATTTTCCTGTTTTAGCATAATTTTTCTGCTATAAGCTGAATTGGACACATTATTCTCCCTTTCAGCTCTGCAAAGACTCGGTATTCTCCTGACAGCCGCTAGGGTTTATGCTATAGGTAAGAAGCACGGAACCACCGAGATGCCTGGAAAGTTTGGTGTCCTCGCCGAGATACGGCATCGATTCCAGCGGTATCCCAAAGCCGGAAGTTCCGCTGACTCAGAAAAAATTGCAGGCACAGGCTAAGCATTTCCGAGGGTCTACCGATGCGCAAGGTCACCTTTTTGGTACTCGAAGGCGTAGACAAGGGACGCGTCTTCCGGGACTTGCCTATACCGGTGACCATCGGTCGGGAGGAAGGCAACTCCCTGCGTCTCAACGATGAACGTGTCAGTCGCTTCCATGCCAAAGTCCAAATGGAAGATGACGACATCATCATCACGGACTTGGACAGCACGAACGGAACACGGGTCAACGGCATGCCAATTCAGATCCGCCGACTGCGAGCGGGAGACCAAATCTGCGTTGGTCGTACCATAATATTGTTCGGATCGATGGAAGAAATTGCTGCCCGTAGAGCCGAGAAAATGGACCGCTCAGGGCCGAGTTCTCGGCGGACTGCTTCTAAGGAGGAAATTGCTGCCCAGAAATCCGCGGTGATTCCTGCATCAACACGTCCTAGAGAACCCACGATCAAGGTAGATGACTCGTTTCCCGTCGCTCCCCGCATCGACAATGACGACCCTACCGTGGGCCACACAGCCCACCTTCCGTGGTGCCCTTTAGATGACGAAATCCCACCTTTGCCGCTCAAGCTGACTCCTGCTCAGGTGGCGCGCCTCGTGGAGATTTTCGACTACCTCCATCGCGGCCTCACCTTGGCCGTGGAAAACATCGACGCCAATGAAGACGGTACTGAAGTCCGCCTGGGCTTTGGCGAATGGCAAACTATCCAAGCGGTCCAAATGCTTCTGGCTCGTTACAGCCGTGCTCTGACAGAACCTGAGGAGTGACCTCCCCCTCCCCAACACGTTCTCTTTCTGCCTCGGTTTCCCTTGCTATGCACGGATGCAACCACGGGGTTCAGCTCCAGGATACATCTTCAGCGACCAACCCACCTTCGCAGGGCATTTGTTCTGTGATGCTAACCAAGTCGGTTCAGGGATCTCCTTGACTTACAGATGCACCCCATTTCCCCAGGACTGAGGAGAACGCAGGAACAAAAATTGCTGATTGGCCGTCCTATAACTAGTGAGGAAAGAGTTAGTCTTCGGGCTTGAGCGGAGAATAACCATGCTGGCTCGCTGGTTTGCCCACCTGTCCTTGGGAGTTGCTTCTGGCTTTTGGGTCTTCCTGTGTGCTGGAAGCAACGGCGTAGCCCAAACAAGCCGTCCAGCCACGCCTCAGGAAGTCGAAGCCATCAAGCTCGCCTTGCAAGAATTACAAGGCTTCATCGGGGAATGGAATTTGGAAGCGACCCGGAAGACGGGAGGGAAACTGGAAGCCTGGAAGGAAACTGTCCGCTGGAACTGGCACTTTCCACCTGCTGGGCCATGCCTGAAAGTGGAATTTGCTCAGGGCAAAGGCAAGTATTTCACTTCGGGGCAAGTGACCTACGATGTGGCAGCGAAGCAATACCGCCTTTTGCTCCAGACCGTGGAGAAAAAGGAGCTTGACCTTCGAGGCAAAGTCATTCGTGGCACCCTCAAAGTCGAGAGTAAAGATGCTGCCGGAGATGTCCATCGCATCACGATGACTACACTGGCCGAGGGAGTACGCTTCCAGGTTCGCTATGACCGGCAAGAAGGAGGGCGAGGGATATTCCTGAATGTCTTGGGATTCCAGGGGAATCGAGTGGGAGAGTCGTTCGCCGCGGGCAAAAAGGCCCCGGAATGCATTGTTTCCGGAGGAGCGGCAACTATTCCCGTCACCTACCAAGGCAAGCAGTACTTTGTCTGTTGCACAGGGTGCCGTGACGAGTTCTACGCCAATCCGGAAAAGTACATCTCGGCTGCCAGCAAGAAATGAGTAACAGGGACCACAGGCGAGGAAGAATTCTAGCTGCCATCGTGTCATTGCCTAAGCAGTAACGCTTTTTTCCACTTCCCCTCTTTCATTTCGTCCGCATAGGTTGTACCATCGGGAACATCCCCCCTGATAAACCTGGTCACGGAGTTCCCGCCATGAATCGCTGCTTCCTCACGAAAGTCTGGCCCGTGCGCTGGATCCCGTTGCTGTTGGCATTTGGCTCGTGCTGGCTATTATCTACACTTCGTGCTCAACCTCCGGGGCCAGAGAGCGGGGAAAGCGCAGGTACCCCTGACCCCTATGGCCGGGGCGCTGCCATGATTGCGGAATACTTCCGCAATCAGGTGCGCCAAATCCAGCAGAAATGCTTGTCCGATCTGACCACACGGCAGGAGTGGGAAAAACGCCGGCTCCAATTGCGCCAGCAATTCCTCGACATGATGGGACTATGGCCTTTGCCTGAGAAAACACCCCTCCTGCCGGTGATCACAGGCCGGATCGAGGCCGATCTGTACATCGTCGAGAAACTCCATTTCCAGTCGCTACCTGGCCTATATGTGACAGCCAACCTGTATCTACCGAAACGGCCGGCGTCGGGGAATCCCTTGGAGAAGTATCCTGCGATCCTGTATTTGTGCGGTCATGGGAATGTGGTTCAAGATGGTATCTCCTATGGAAGCAAGGTCTATTATCAGTACCATCCGGCGTGGTTTGCAGCCCATGGGTATGTTTGTCTAGTCATTGACACGTTGCAATTAGGGGAGATTCAGGGTCTGCATCACGGCACGTACCGGGAAAAGATGTGGTGGTGGCAAGCTCGTGGGTACACGCCCGCGGGAGTGGAATTGTGGAACGGAATGCGCGCCTTGGACTATCTGGAAAGCCGACCGGAAGTGGATCACCGGCGCATCGGGATCACTGGCCGCAGTGGCGGAGGAGCCTACAGTTGGTGGCTAGCTGCTGCCGATGAGCGTGTAGCCTGTGCCGTTCCCGTCGCGGGTATTGCCGATTTACAAGCCCAGGTTTGCGAAGGGGCGGTACCTCGTCTGGCCACTGGCGTAATCGCCGGCCATTGCGATTGCATGTTCTTCATCAACACTTATCGCTGGGATTTTGCCCAAGTAGCAGCCCTGGTGGCACCCCGACCTCTGCTGCTCGGCAACTCGGACAATGATGACATCTTCCCCGTCGCCGGCTATCGGCGTCTCGCGGAGAAAGTCCGCAAGGTTTATGCCCTCTACAACGCCGAGGAAAAGTTCCAGTTGCTGGAAACCCGCGGCCCCCACAAAGACACCCCCGAACTTCGTATCGGTATCAACCGATGGATGCAGCGCTGGCTCCGCAATGACACCACAACCATGGTGCAAGATGATCTGCCCCCGCCGCTGCCACCCCAGAAACTAAAAGTTTTCGACCAACTGCCCCAACAGCGCCGCAATGAGAAGATTCACGAGTCATTCGTCCCTGTGGCCGAAAACACCCTACCGGATAAGCCGGAAGCCACTGCCGCATGGTGGCAACAGAAACGGCCGCAATGGCTGAAACAATTGCAGGAGCAGGTCTTCGCGGGCTGGCCAACCCAGCCAGGTCCGCTGGATGCAGAGCTTGTGGCGGATGTGCGCCACGATGGCTTGCGCCTCCGCGCCATGGACTTCACCCCCGAACCCGCCATTCGCTTGAGGTTGTTTGTGCTCACTGCCGCTGAGGGACCGCCGCCGCAGGAGGTGATTCTAAGTGTCCTCGATGAGGCTGGTTGGCATCGCTGGTGTGCTAGCTTGGGACCGGAATACGCTGCCGTGCTGCAAGTCCGGCCCAAGTTTCGCCGCGATGATAAGCTTTATCAGCAAAACCGGGCCGTGGTGCTGCAACAGAAGGTGGCCTTTGCCGCTATCGCCCCCCGCGGCATCGGTGTCACGCGCTGGGCCGAAGCCGGCAGCGTTACGGACACGCAAATCCGCCGGCGCTTTGCCCTGTTGGGACAAACCGTGGACGGGCAGCGGGTCTGGGATGTCCGCCGCGCATTGGCGGCCCTGCAAAGCTTGGAGGATTGCCGGAAGGCACGCCTGACTTTGCAAGGGGAACGCACCGCAGCAGGTCTGGCCCTGTACGCCGCTCTCTTTGAACCCGCCGTATCCAGCTTAGATTTGTGGTACCTGCCTCCCTCCCATCGCGAGGAACCCATTTTCCTAAACGTGCTGCGCGTCCTCGATGTGCCGCAAGCTTTGGCTCTGCTGGCGCCTCGGCCGATCGTCCTGCATTTGGCGCAAGCCTCCGATCAAGACCACTGGCGCTGGACCTTGCAATGGCAGAAGGCAATGGGCCAATCTTTCCTCCGCGTCAAAGTGGTCGGAGAATAACGATTGCAGGCGGGACTGTTCCCTGGCAACCGCTGCCTTTTCTCGGCAATGCGGCGGAAAAGTGGTATAGTAGCAAAGACGGCTTATCCTCATACCGGAAAGGAGTTCGCACATGACCGAAGAATCGCTGGCCAACAACCCAGGTGCTACGCCGCAGACCAATCCAGGGGCGGGACAACAACAGATCCAAGTGCCGATCATCGACACCGACATGCAAAGTATCTACGTCAACTTTTTCCGGGTTACCGGCAATCCGGATGAGGTACTCATGGACTTCGGTGTTTATTCTCAGGTGATCGGCCCGAATGGACCCGAACCGGTCCATCTGAAGCATCGCTTGATCATGAACTATGTAACGGCGAAGAAGCTAGCCGAAGTGCTCCGGGTCGTGGTCCAACGCCACGAGCAAGTCTTCGGTTATGTCGAGGTGGACCCCAACCGCCGGCTCCGTTACAATCCGCAGGCCACTGCGCCACCTCTCGGCTGAGCGGGGACAATATACACATTTCCCCCTCCGGCTCCCCTTGTTCCCTTGTTCTGTCAGCAGGGGGAGCCTCCGATCATCTTAAGTCGGTTGACGTCCCGGCTCGGCATCTCTGGCATAATCTGTGATAAGATGAAAGGGAAACTAGCGAAAATCTCTAATCACCGGGGGCGATGTCCAACGCGCAGGCTCTGAATTGGCTATGACCTCCACTCCTGAGTCTTGGGACCCTAATGCCCGAATCTCGATGGCGGCCGATGCCTTCCATGCGGCTCGACAGAAAGGCAGTGTAGCCGATTGGACGATCTACCTGGCCGCTGTTCCGGAGCATCTTCGGCGGGAAGCCCTGGTGGAACTCGTCATCATTGACTTGGAGTATCGCTGGCGGGAAGGGGAAAACCCCTGCATCGAGGACTACATTCACCGTTTTCCGCTCTTGGGCCCACTGGAAAACATCCCTGATCAATTGATCATCGAAGAATATCGTTGCCGGCGGCAAGCCGGTCAGACAATCCCATTGCAGGAGATCGAACGGCGCTTCCCGTTGCAATTTCCGCGAGTCCGCCCAGCCTTGGAACGCTTGCTATCGCCAACGCGTCCCCCTTCGCCCCCTCCTTTGTCGGCGCCTCACGAGAAGGGGTCTGATATTTCCGCGGAATCGGAGACAGTGATTGCCGCCCAATATGAGATGCTCCGCTTATTGGGTCGAGGAGCTTTTGGAGAAGTCTGGCTTGCACGAAAAAAGACTAGCGGCATCGAAAAGGCGATCAAAATCCTGCCCTACACGACGGAACATTCCGGGAGCCGCCGCGAACGCCGCGCCCTGGAGTTGATCAAAAATCTCCGCCACCCCTACCTGTTGGCCACGGAGGACTTTTGGATCAGCGAACAGCGGCTGTACATAGTGATGGAGCTGGCCGAGGGGACGTTGCGCAAGCGGCTGCAAGCCTGCCGGGAGGAACAGCGGCCCGGCATACCTGTCGATGAATTGCTGCGTTACTTCCGGGAGGCCGCGGAAGGGCTGGATTTTCTCCACAAACACGCCATTGTGCACCGGGATATCAAACCCGACAACATTCTGCTCTTGCATGGGCATGCCAAGGTCGGCGATTTCGGTCTGGCCTGGCACCAAGACAGAACCGTCGCCAGCATGCATACCTTCGCCGGCACCCCAGTGTACATGGCCCCGGAAGTGTGGTCGCAAGAGGGCGGCCCACCGAGTGATCAATACGCCTTGGCCATCACTTATATCGAGATGCGTCAAGGCCATCCCCCTCTCCCTCTCCTGCCTCTCCAAGAGTTGATGGCAGCCCACCTCGAAGGTAACTATCAATTCGAGCCGTTGATTTCCCCTACCGAGCAAGCGGTGTTGCGACGGGCGTTGGCCCGTGATCCTCACCAACGATTCCCCACTTGCACGGCCTTTGTCAGCGCCTTGGCCGCCGCTGTATCGAGCGCTAGTATTGCTGCTCCGTCCCACGCTGCCCTTGACACGGCCTCCTCAGCCCCCGCGACTAGCCAGACGCCGCCCCACACTAGCGAGAAATCGGCTGCGTTCCCACGCTCTTCGACACTGCGTCCAGGATCATCACCCGCTTCTGCCTCCACCTTCCAAAGCGCGGCAACACCCGACGCCACACTCTCCTCCCCAGAAGCGCTGACGCCGCTTCCTCAACTCGGAGCACCCAGCCTGCCGCCGAAGAGCTGGAGGAAGAAACTGCGGCTTACCCTATTGGGTATGGTGGTGCTTTTTCTCGGTGGTGCCGCCGCCATTGCCAGCCGGTGGACATTCCCTTCTTGGCTGTCCTTCTTCCAGACCGAAGCAGTGACTTCAAACAGCGATGGGCCATCCAAGAACAGCCGCGATGGCATTTCACGGGATATTTCCAGCCCCCAAGGCGCGGACACATCATCCTTGGCTCTAACACTGCCGCATGCCAGAGCGAAGGCAGTCGCGGAATCTGCCGTCATCACACTGGCCGATGGGCGGCGACTGGCGGAGAGAATTGTCATCCCCGTAGGTGAAGAACGGGCTTATTTCCGGCTCATTGCCCCTGCCAGCGGGCCAAACATGCCAGCACCGTTTTACATGCTGGAAACTAAGGTCTGGAATAAGCTTTATGCCGCCGGTGGCGGCACAGTTCCTCCGGATTCACAGGCGCACGGAGAGCATGCGCCCGTCACGGGGGTGACTGCCCTGGAAGCGGCGCGTTTCGCCCAAAATGTCTTCGGCGGCCGGCTGCCGACACCCCCAGAGTGGGACTACGCAGCGGGGTTATACCTGGCTCTGGAGCGAGCCTCGGTCAGCCGTCCCGGCAGCCAAGTCTGGGTCGCCCAATCCCGTCCGCGGCCCACCCTTGCGGATACTGGAAACAGCGATGTCAACGAATTGGGATTACGGGACATGGCCGGTAATGGCCGTGAATGGACCTGCATGCTCCTGTCCGGCGATTCGCAAGCTGCACTGCAACCGTGGGACCTGGAGCATCCTCCTGCCGATCAGGACGCGATCATCCTGCGGGGCCGCAACTTCACTCTCCCTAATCCGCTGACTTTCGACCACCTCCGCTCCGAACAAACCTTGCCCCAACGACAATACGCTGGCAGCCGCAGTCCTTATACCAGCTTCCGTGTAGTCATTCCGATGGCGGCCCCTTAGAGGAGAGAGCGGCACTGTCCAGGTTCGGGGTCCGGGGGTCTGACTTCCCTGTCTGGGCTTGCTGTCCGACGAGCTAGTTCAAACAAGGGACTCCGCCATAAACGCAGGCGATGCAGGCCATATTGCACCACCGTCATAACTGTCTGTAGGCCGTAACGCAGGCTGCGGCGGAAATTGATCTGGCTGGCTTGAGGAAAATATCGCACAGGTACCGGCACATCTCCAAGGCGGAAGCCAAAATGCACCGCTTGTACTAGGAGTTGGGTGTCGAAGACGAAGTCATCGCTGTTTCGTTCAAACGGTATCATTTCCAAGACTTGGCGGCGATACACGCGGAAGCCGCTGTGGAATTCGCCAAGATTCTGACCTAAGCAGAGGTTCTCGAAGATGGTCAAAGCCCGGTTGCTAATGTACTTCCACCAGGGCATACCGCAGCGGAGCGTCTCCCGCCGCCCGCGGACTCGGTTTCCCAGGACGATGTCGCAAATCCCCAGCTCGATAAAGGCCACAGCATGAGGTATGATCCGCGCGTCGTACTGATAGTCGGGGTGAATCATCACAATGATGTCCGCCCCCTGCTCCAAGCAATAACGATAACAGGTCTTCTGGTTCGCACCGTAGCCGCGATTGCGTTCATGGACGAGCACGTTCAGTCCCATGCGGCGTGCCAGGGCCACTGTTCCGTCCGTGCTGCCGTCATCGACCAACAGGATGTCGTCCACGCAACCGGGCGGGAAGTCGGCTAGAGTGGCGGCCAGGGTCTGTTCGGCGTTGTAAGCTGGCAGCACAGCGATGATTTTGTGCCTCCGCCGGGGCATCTCACGCCACGGGCGCAAAATGCGCTCCACCGAAAACGGCTCATGATGCGGCTGCAACGGCGGCTCGGTCAACAATACGGACGGCATAGTAACACTTCCTTTTTCCATCCCAGCTAGACCGGTTAATACCCAACCGTCAATGCTCCTCACTCCGAGATGCAGTCGTTTGACTGCGTCGAAGCGAAGCGCCTGTTTTTGTCCCATCCGCAGTCATGCTCGTGCTCTGGAACCAGCGCCGCCGGCAGGGTATTTCCAAACCGTGGCGCTCTAACAACTCATCGTCGGCGAAGATCTCCTCGATCGGTCCATCAGCCATCAATTGGCCGCCATCGAGGAGCAGAACCCGCGAGCACAACTCCAGGACGAAATCCAGATCATGGGTAGCGATGAGTTTGGCTCCCGGCAACGTTCGCAATAAGGCGAGCAATTCCCGCCGCCCACGAGGGTCCAGAAATGCGGTCGGTTCGTCCAGAAGCCAGACCTTCGGTTGCATCGCCAGAACACCAGCCAGAGCCGCTCGGCGTTTGTCTCCACCAGAAAGTTGGAAGGGCGGTGCGTGAACTTTATCGGCAGGGAACCCCACGGAAGCCAGTGCTGTCAAAGCCCGTTCTTGGGCCTCATCCGGTGATAATCCCAGGTTCAGCGGTCCAAAAGCCACGTCCTCCAGAACGCTGGGAGCAAACAACTGGTCTTCCGGATTTTGGAAGACCATTCCCAACACGCTCGGAAGTTGGGCACGCTGGTGCGGGTCTGCAGGGTCCCAACCGCAAACGTTGACCTGTCCTCCCTCGCCAGGGAGCAGGCCAGCCAAGCGCAAAAACAGAGTTGTTTTGCCCGCACCATTCGGCCCCACCACGGCCACGCATTCTCCCGCTTGGACCTGGAAACTTATGTCTTTCAAGACCCATCCGGAAGGGCGGTAAGCATGGGACAGGTGCTCCACCCGCACCACAATCTCGCTTGCCGGCGGTGCTGGCTCAGACAATGCAAGGACTCCCTCGGAAGAACTACTTCTGATGCTTTTTCGCTCCTCACCCACTCGCATTCACCATTGGGTATCCCAGAGCCACAAGAGCAACATAATGCTCCAAAGCGAGGCGCAGACGGCAATGTCCCGGAAACGGCAGGAAGCACGCGACATCAGGGGAGTAAAATCTCCCTGGAATCCCCGGCAGCGCATGGCAGCCCAGACCCGTTCCGCCCGTTCGACACTTTGGACGACCAGAGCGCCGCAGGCATAGCCCAAGGTGCGATAGCTGTGCCCTGTTCGCCGCATGCGAAATCCACGCGATCGCAGGGCGGAACGCAGACGGCGATACTCTTGAGCCAGCACGTGCGCATACTGCCGTGCCAAAGCGATGATCCACACTAACGAAGCCGGCAAACCCAGGCGTCGCAGCGCTGCGAGCAATTCGGACCATCGGGTCGTGTGGATCAGGAGGGCCGCGAGCAAACCGATCGCCCAGAGCCGCAAAGTAATCGCTGCACCCACCTCCACACCGTAGGGATGCAACGCCAACGGCCCCCACTCCCACCAAGGGGAACGTTCATCGGCCAAGGTCCACGGCAACACCAGAGCAAAAGGCAATGCGGCTCCACCCAACAAGAACAAGTGAGCGCAAAGCCGGCGCCAACGAAGTTGACCGACGACACTCAGGATCAGGGCCACTCCCCATGCCGCCAGGGAAGGACGCCAATCGCGCAGCAAGGCCACTCCTACTGCTGCACCTAGTAATCCTGCAACCTTGCACCGTACCTCCCAGCATGTCAACAACGAGGCCTCCACCCCGTCGGTATGCTGAGCCATTTTCGCCCCCTCACCGGAGGTGCGTTCACAAACAGAAAATCCGCCGGGTGGTCCACGACCCCGACGGATTGTTCCCTCTCTCTTGCCACCCTTATAGCTTGCTAGCTTCCTTGTAAATCACATGCTTGCGCACCGTCGGATCATACTTACGCAACTGCAAGCGCTCTTTGGTGTTGTTCTTGTTCTTCTCGGTGTAATAACAATGCTCGCTGACTTCACTTTTGAGTTTGACAATATGCCGGGCTTCTTTCCCTTTCTTGGCCATGTTCTTGCTCCTTCAATCCCTGTTCAGCACATACCCCAGCCAACATACTGGACACGTGGAATCTTCGACCCTCGACCGCTACTTTCTTACTCAGTGGGAACCGCCGAACTTGCACCTCTACAAACAAGGTCCTCATTACGGCTCAATCAGCCCAGAGGCAGTGGTGCTTTATTACTCTTTCTACATTCGTATGACTCTGAGTCCAGAGCATTTTGTGATCCCAGGACTATGAAAACCCCTTTTTCGACCAGAATGGGGACAGCGTGTTGGCCCCCCACAACACCCGTGTGTTTCCTCTGGGACTATTCCCACAGGCAAGGCACCTTCCATCCCAAAGCAGATGAGGACGACGCACATATGTTTATTCTTCCGAAGGGAAACCAAAGTTCAAGATCGGTGTCCGACGACGAAGGGGGCTTAAGCGAGATCGGTACAAAGTTGTCGAGCCAGCAGGACGGCTCCCCGTGCGGGTTCCTCCACCAGCGTCACTGGTTCCGGATGAACACCTTCTCGGCGGAGATATTCCAGGAACCGTGCTCGATACATTTCGCTATGAAGGAACAACCCGCCACTTAGGGCTGTGGGAATAAGGTGTTCTGACCAGTGCATCTGCCGCACGGCCGCTGCTGCCGTCCGTGCCAAGGCCTGAGCCTGCGAAGCCACAATCTGCTCTGCCACCTCGTCGTGTTGGGCACAATCCAGCACCACGGGGGCCAACCGAGCGATGAACGCTTTGTCCCAACTTCCCCGGTACACCGCGGGGATCAAGTCCCGAATTTGACTCGATCCGAGTTTCTCCAGAACAATTTGGCTCAGCCGGCTAGGCGGTCCCACGCCATCCGCGGTCCGGCATACCGCTCGCAGGGCACGCAAACCGATTTGGAAAGCGCTTCCTTCATCTCCCAGCAGCCAACCCCACCCGCCGGTCCGGTTGTTGTTTCCTTCCGGAGTACGCGTGTAAGCAATCGAGCCAGTGCCCGCAATGATAGCTAACCCCCAATCTTGTGGCGTTCCGGCGGCGAATAACAGGCGTGCATCGTTGACCACCAGAAGCCGCTCCGCAAGATCGACCAGGTCCGCCCACCCTCGGATCACATCCTCGCCGTCTAGATCGATCCCCGCTAACCCCAAGGCGGCTGCCGTTACAGGTTGCCGACGCAGGCCCGCCGCTGCAAATGCGGCTGCCACTGCCGTGTTCAGCTCTCGCAAGGCTGCTGTTTCACCCACCGCTTGAATGTTTGAGGAACCTCCTGTCCCACGACCAACCACTTGGCCTGTCTCCAATTCCGCCAGCAAGGCAGTTGTCGTCGTCGCACCGCCATCGACTCCCAGCACCCATCTTCCCACAGCCATCCCTATTCCCCTTCCTGATTTTTCAATCCGTCACCTCTATCACTGATTCTGGAAACTCGCGACTGCCGGCCACCGTCGGAAATCGGTTTTGCCGCCTCACACCCTCTGTTCCGAGCACATGATCCGCTGTTGCTGACTCCCTCTGGCTTCACACTGCGCTTCCCTGTTATACCACTCCGCTGTCATAGCGGAAAACCCGCATTCCCGTCCCATCCGCTACAGTCCCGTTCCTTGACATGAATCGAGCTGGCAAGGCAACCCGAACCCTTGCTGACCCACTAGGCAACCTGCTAAAATCGGGTACCTAGGTAAATTGTGCGACTCATCCGAGGTATACCCCTCCCTTTTTGTGAGATGCCGCCATGAGTAACCGGTTTCTGCGTGCGTGGGCCTTCTTTTGGCTGTTCATCGGACTCATCACTCTGCCCGAACTTGCCCGTTCCCAGCAACCACTGCCTGCTGAGGACACTCAAAAGCAGATTGCCGATCTGGAACGGCAGATCGCCGAGCTGCAAAAAAAACTGGATGCGCTCCGCAAGGCCTCGGCGGCCCGTCCCTCCGTCACTCTGGAGACGGTCATCCAGAAGCTGACCTGGCGCTGCATCGGACCCGCTAACATGGGAGGGCGCATCACCGCCATCGCTGTCGTCGAAAGCGACCCCACGACTTATTACGTTGCCACCGCCTCCGGAGGATTGATCAAAACCACCAACAACGGCACCACCTTTACCCACCTTTTCGATCGAGAGAACACAGTGTCCATTGGGGATGTGGCTGTGGCTCCGAGCAATCCGAACATCGTGTGGGTCGGCACAGGTGAGGCCAATCCGCGTAACTCGGTCTCATATGGAGATGGAGTTTACAAAAGCACTGATGGTGGTAAGACTTGGCGCCATATGGGATTGAAACACTCGTTCCAAATTGGCAAAATCCTCATTCATCCCAGAAACCCCGATATCGTCTATGTAGGAGCGTTGGGACGTTTGTATGGTCCGAATCCTGAGAGAGGACTTTTCAAAACAACGGATGGCGGTAAGACCTGGAATAAAATCCTTTATGTCGATGACAGAACTGGCGTCATCGATATGATTATGGATCCCTTTGATCCCGAGACACTGATCGTTGCCACATGGGAACGGCGGCGGGATGAATTCGATGGCTTTTACGGCCCCAATACCACGTGGCCCACGACCGACCAGTACGGCCCAGTGATCACCCACGGAAGCGGTAGCGGGCTTTACAAGACAACGGACGGAGGAAAAACCTGGAAAAAATTGAATGATCCCAGCAAACCTAACGGACTGCCCACCGTCAAACTCGGACGGATCGGCCTCGATGCCTCTCGGAAAACCAAAGGGCTGATCTACGCTATCATCGACACAGAAAATGTGGGTAAAGGCCGCACTCCGATTACTGCTTATATGGGTATTTCCAGTGATACAGCTTCCGGAGGCGGAGTCAAAATTGAAGAAGTGGGAGATGGACCTGTAGCAAAAGGAGGAGGAAAAAACGGAGATATCATTGTAGCTTTAGACGGCAAAAAGATCGCAGACTATGAAGCGATGCTGGACTACATCGGCACGAAGAAACCAGGCGACAAAGTGGAATTCACAGTGGTGCGGGACAAAAAAGAGGTGCGCTTTGTGGTGACGTTGGGCCGACGTCCGGATGCACCGCCGCCTGCTTTAGGAGTCACCTTGGCCCGCGGTCCCGCCATTGGTGGAATTGCCATTGAAAGCGTCAGCCCCGATGGACCTGCCGCCAAGGCTGGTATGCAAGCAGGAGACGTCATCAGCAAGATCGCGGGCAAGAGTGTCACGGATCAAAAGTCGTTGCGAGCGGTCCTCCAAGAGTTTTCCCCTGGCGACAAAGTCCCCCTTGTTTACCTTCGCGGAAAAGAGAGCAAGCAAGTGGAGGTGGTTTTAGCCCCACCGGTCGCTTCTGCACGCCCCTTTTTGCTCAGTCCTGCCGTGGGCGGCCAGCAGCCCAACGTCCAGCGGGACCAAGGCAAGGATGGCTACCAGACCGGTGGAGTTTTCGTCTCGCGGGATGGGGGAGAGACCTGGCGGCGCGTCAATAGCCTCAATCCCCGCCCCTTCTACTTTTCGGTCATCCGGGTCGATCCCAACGACGACAAGACACTCTATGTGCTCGGTGATACGACTCTGTGGCGTTCTACAAACGGTGGGGAACGCTTCGCGGCTGCCCCAGCGCGGGGTCTGCATCCCGATCACCACGCCCTCTGGATCAATCCCAAGGACAGCCGGCACATGCTCATTGGCACGGATGGCGGTTTCTACGTCACGTATGACCGGGGTGACAACTGGGACCACCTCAACGTCCTAGCTCTGGGCCAGTTCTATCACGTCTGTGTGGATAACCGGACACCCTACAACGTCTATGGCGGCCTGCAAGATAACGGCTCCTGGGGCGGTCCTAGCCAGACGATGCGGCCTACTGGGCCGAGTAATGAAGATTGGCTTTTCCTCAACGGAGGCGACGGATTCACCTGCCGAGTCGATCTGTCCGACCCGGACATTGTGTATGCCACCAGCCAGAATGGCGGTATGATCCGACGCAACCTCCGCACCGGAGAAGTGGCTCGCATCGGTGCCCGGCCTGTGACTCCCAACGAGCCGTTGCGCTGGAATTGGAACACTCCCTTCATCCTCTCGCATCACAACCCGGCCATCTTCTACTGCGGCGCTCAGTACGTCTTCCGCTCGATCAACCGCGGCGCCGACCTCAAGGCGATCAGTCCTGATTTGACCGCCAGCAAAAAGGGCACCATTTCCGCCATCGCTGAAAGCCCGCGTTCTCCTGATCTGCTCTGGGCCGGTACCGACGACGGTAATCTCTGGATCACTCGTGATGGCGGCCAGAAATGGACCAACGTAGCGGACAAACTTCGTTCTGCGGGCCTGCCGGGTCCCCGCTGGATCAGTAGTATCGAACCCAGCCGCTTCGTGGAAGGACGGTGTTACGTTGCCATCGATGCCCATCGCTCTGATGATGATAAACCTTACCTGTTTGTCACCGAGGATTACGGCCAGAGCTGGAAAGCGATCACGGCCAACCTGCCCCCATTCGGTTCCACCCGTGTGTTGCGGGAGGATATCACCAACCCCAACATCCTTTACTGCGGCACGGAATTCGCCATTTTTGTCTCCCTCGATCGCGGTGGACATTGGACGAAACTTAACAACAATCTGCCCACCGTCGCCATTCACGAGGTGGCCCAACCGACAACAGCCGGTGAAATCGTGGTGGCAACCCATGGCCGGAGCATTTGGATCCTGGACGTAACGACATTGCGTCAATTGGCACCGCCCGACTCCACCTCGGCTGCTTCGGCTGCAAGCGCGACCACGAGTACGACCCGCACAGTCTCTCAACCGTTCCAGGAGCCGGCGACCCTATTTGCTCCCGCCCCTGTTGTTCGCTGGAAGCTCGAAACGGGCCGGCTTTCGCCTTACTCGCGTGAAGTGCGCAAATTCGCTGGCGAAAATCCGGTCCGCGGAGCCATCATCGACTACCTGCTTACCCGTCCTGCGAAAACGATCAGCCTCAAAGTCACCGATATCAGCGGCAATACCTTGCGAGATTTCCGCAATTTGTCCGCCGAGCCTGGTTTCCATCGGGTCACGTGGAATCTCAGTGCCAGCAGGGGCACGGGTCGCACCGGCCGCGGTGCCGGACTTGGCGTCGCCATCCCCGCTGGAACCTACCGCGTGGTCCTAACAGTGGATGGCAAGGATTATTCGCAGCCCCTGATCGTGGAGAATGATCCCAAGGCCGATCCGCGCGCCATCATCTCCTTCGACTTGCCGACTCCTCATTTTGAGGAGGAAGAAGAAGAGGAAAGGTACCCTCGGCAGGATAATGACAATGACGATCTGGAAGAACTCAAGGACAGGAGTCGGAACTAAACCGACTTGACTTTCGGGATCGAACATCTCGGCTCAAAATGAGAACGTTCAATGAGAATAGCTCCTCGATTCTGGGGGAATCGCCATGACTTCTCCAGCCCACGCTTTAGCGGACGAATACCTCGCTGGTGCCTTCGCGGTCCGGGCCGCTGTGGCGGATATGAGCCGGGAGCAATTACTGGCGCGGCCAATCCCTGGTCGCTGGAGCACCATGGAAGTGGTCTGCCATCTAGCCGACTTTGAACAGGTATTCGCCGATCGGATCAAGCGAATCATCGCTCTGCCAGAACCTCCGCTCTATCTGGCAGCCGATGAAAATCTCTACGTTCAAGCCCTCGCCTACCACGAACGCGATCTGGAAGAACAACTCCAGTTAATTGAAGCGACCCGGCGGGATGTGGCCCGGATCATCCGCCATTTGAGTCCGGAGCAGTTGCAAAAGACAGGGTGTCACAATCTCCGCGGCCTGCAAACACTGGAAAAGGTAATCCGTACGATCATCAATCACATCCCGCATCACTTGGCCTTCGTGGCAGAGAAGCGGCGCGCCTTGGGTTTGCCCGTGCTTTCGTCCTGAGCCGTGATTCGTCCTGATCTTCCGTCACGGACTGCGTAACCCAGCGCGGTCTAATCCTGTCTCCAAAGGGGTACCATCTGAAGCTGCTTGGCTCTCAGCGGCAGCAGCCGACGAGGGTGAAGGACTCAGGCGGAGGGGGTCGCTCCAACGGGCAACAGCCGTCAGGGCAGCGGTCTCAATCCGTAGAGTGCGCGGGCCGAGATTCATGAGTTCCCAGCCGTTCTCTCGAGCGGCGGTGATTTCCTCGGCGGTAAACCCTCCTTCCGGACCAACCGCCAACACGCCACCTGCCGCGGACACTCCTGATAACGGCGGCAAGCTCGTGTTCGGATGCAACAGCACCTTGCATGGAGGCAGATCGGTACGCCCAACAAACTGTTCCCACCGCTGCGGCGGATCAATATGCATCAAACGATTGCGACCACACTGTTTACTGGCTTCGATGACGGCGCGCTCGAAGCGTTCGACCGCACCTTCCCGCGGGATCACGACGCTCCGTGCTGTCAGGAGGGGAATGAAGCGGGTAACGCCCAACTCTGTCAATTTCTCCACGAGAAAGTCCGTCCGATCCGCCTTGGGGAGTGCCGAGGCCACCCAGATCGGAACAGGCAACTCCCGTTCGGCCTCCTCAACAGAGAGAATACTCAGAACAACACATCGCCGCCCCACGGATATCACTTCCGCGGGATATTCTCGTCCGTCCCCGTTGAAGAGCACCACGCGTTCCCCCAACTCGATGCGCCGGACGTGGGCCAGGTGGTGCGCTTCCGGACCAGTCAGAACGTAGTCGCCAACTTCCAATGGATCGGGGCAAAAGAATCGTTCTGCCATTTATACACAAACCGCCACGTCAGAGACGGGCAATTCGTCCTCCACCAAGTTCGGGCCTACCTTACCGGCAGCGGCCTCAACGCCAGCACCTGCTGCCGTCATTCCTTTCCCGGCTGGGGCCACTTCTCCCAGAAACTGGAATAGAATTCTTCCCCCTCAGATTCAAGAACCTTTTCTCCCTGTGGACCAAAAGGCGTAGAGCCATCCATCATGTCACCTAGAACTTTCCAAAGGAACACCCAATACGTGCCCTCGTCCAGCGTTCCGTGATCCCGAAAGACCCATTCGTTCGATTGATCACCGGTTCGTCTTCAACTAATCGTGGATGTGCTCCTGTGCCCTGCCTCATCTTCCACCACACTGGTATGGTATTCTCTCAACAACTTCAGGTCAATTCCAGGACATGTTGACCAACCAACAGTTTGCCAGCAAATTTGGGGAGAGTTCCCCGATCTGACGGAGTTTCGCCATGATCTGCTTGCGGGAATTTTCCAGACTCCTATCCTATAGAGTTGTTTCTCCTGAAGTGTCAGATGAAAAGCTGGAGCGCGTTGGCGGAAGGAACGAGTGCTAAGTGGGTGATCCGGAGTCCAGACCTGTGAAGTGTGAAGGAGATGGTACAGACTGTGCATTGGAAGGCGGGGAGGATGGATCATGATACGCACTGTGTCGGTGGAAAGTCGGTTGATCTTCGAGAAGGCCCCCTTCGCCTCCTGTCATGCTTCCACGATCGTGGAAGTGGAAGGGGGGCGGCTCTTGGCCGCATGGTTTGGCGGCAAAGATGAAGGAGCTAAGGACGTGCAGATCTGGGGCAGTATTTTTGACGGGCAGCGCTGGAGCGAGCCGCGGGTTTGGGGCAGTGAGCCGGGCCAACCCTGCTGGAATCCGGTCCTGTTTCGCACGGCTAAAGGAACTCTGTACCTCTGGTATAAGGCCGGTCCGAATCCCCAGCAGTGGAGCGGCTATGTCCGGACCTCTTCGGATAACGGGAAAAGCTGGTCCCCGCCCGAAATGTTACCCGCCGGACAATTTGGCCCCGTTCGAGCCAAGCCGATCCAGCGGGCCGATGGAACCATTTTGGCTGGAACCTCGATCGAAAGTTATCGCAACTGGACGCCCTATGTGGATAGTTCGCGGGATGACGGTAAAACCTGGCGGCGCTCGAATGCCTTCCCCTTGCCCGGGAAGCATCACCAGATTCAACCGACGTTGTTCGAGACGGCCGAGGGACAGATCGTTGCTTTGCTGCGTTCCCGTGAGCCGCGAAAAATCTGCCGGGCCGAATCCCGTGACGGCGGATTGACATTTTCTCCAGCCGCGGAAACAGATTTGCCCAACCCTAACTCTGGCATCGATGTGGTGCGGTGCAAAAACGGAGACTTGATCCTAATTTACAACCCGACGGTGCTGACCCGCACGCCCTTGAGCCTAGCCCGTTCTCGCGATGACGGCAAAACCTGGAAAAAGGTTTATGATCTCGAAACGGAACCCGGGGAGTACTCCTATCCCGCCATGATTGCCGCCTCGTCGGGGCTATTGGAAATCACCTACACTTGGCGGCGCACACACATCAAGCACGTGCGGCTGGACCCAGAAACTTTACGCTAGGGCTGCTGAACACTCCTCACCAGCAATTTAACGGTATTGCCCAATAACAGCATGGCCCAAAGTACTGGAGAAAGTAGGGACTGGTCGAGGGGATTTGGGTCTGAGTTTGTGAAAGTATCCATGCGTCCACTCTGGGATGTACCAATCGGCCAGCGTCCGTCGTGGTGGCAGCGCCGCACTCCTCCCCAGATGCTCGCCGGCTCGTTTATCCTGCTGATCGCTTTGGGCACCGTTGGCTTGAAGTGGCTGCCGGGCATTTGTCATGAAGGTGTACGCCTTTCCTGGCTGGAGGCCTGCTTCACAGCGACTAGCGCCGTCTGCACGACGGGCCTGGTGGTGGTCGATACTGCAACCGCATTCACTCCGCTGGGTCAAGCCTGGCTCTTGCTGCTCATTCAGAGTGGTGGCATTGGCATCTTGACCTTCACGACTCTGGTGATCACCGCGTTGGGGGGGCGTCCCTCACTGCGCCAGGAAGCCTCTGCTGTCGGCAACCCTCTGGAAATCGGCTACCACCGGATTGATGCCCGGCAATTGACTCGCCACATCGTCCTCTTCACTTTGACCTTTGAGGGGATTGGAGCGATTCTGTTATACCTGCTTTGGGTTCCTCGGTTCGGGTGGGAAGGGGCAGCCTGGCCTGCCCTCTTCCACGCCATCAGTGCCTTCTGCAATGCCGGTTTTTCCACCTTCAGTGACAATCTCGTTCCTTTTCGCCAGGATGTTCCGACCTTGCTGGTGGTCTGCGCTTTGGTCATCTCCGGCGGATTAGGCTTCCTGACTTGGGAGGAACTCTACTTATACTGGCGGCGGCGAGCGACCCATCGCTTCACCCTGTCTCTGCACTCCCGCCTCGTATTGACCACCACAGCCATGTTACTGCTCCTCCCCACACCCGTTCTGATCTGGCTGGAATGGGACACCACTCTGAAAGACATGTCCTGGCTCGACAAGTGTATCAACGCCTTTTTTATCTGTGTCAACACCCGGACGTGTGGATTCAACACAGTCGATCATGGCCAAGGGAGCGATGCCGCCAACTTCCTGCTCATCCTGCTGATGTCCGTCGGGGGTTCTCCTGGCAGCATGGCGGGAGGGATGAAAACCACGACGCTGGCCCTGTTGATGGTTCTGGCCTGGTCCCGCTTTCGTGGTTGGGAAGTAGCCAGCGTCTGGGGCCGCTCCTTGCGCAAACAGACCACGGACCGGGCCATTGGCTTGTTTGTGATCGGTTTTATTGCGGTCACGTGTGGCATTTTGTTACTGTCCATTACAGAAGCTCGTGGCAGCAACGGCGGTTTTTTGCCGCGCATGTTCGAGGCCGTCAGTGCCTTCAATCTGGTCGGATTGTCCATGGGTTTGACGCCTCAGTTGTCATCCGCCGGGCGGTGCATTGTCATCGGACTAATGTACCTGGGACGAGTTGGTCCGCTCGCCCTCGCTGCAGCCTTGGCGGTCCAAGCCCGCCTGCCTGGCAAGTTCCGCTACGCGTATGAGGAAGTTGCCGTCGGTTGAAAGCACACCCTGCTTGGATCACCGCCGAGTGGCTGGTCTGGCTCTCTGCCTTGGAACGCCTTCAGGTATGACCTGGCGATGTCCTGGGGGAATGGGAGGCATGCGGCTCTGGGAATGCCTGCGCCTGGATGGTACAAAGGCGCCAGAGGGCGATTCTCCGGGGACATCGATGCATTCTCGCAAAGCGCCATCGTGAGGGTAGCCGCATGAAGCGATTTGTGGTCATTGGTTTGGGCAATTTCGGTTCCAGTGCCGCGGAGGCGTTACATGCGAAAGGGCATGAAGTCATTGCAATCGATCCTCGGGAAGAGGCAGTGGACCGCATTGCTCCCTTTGTGACCCGCGCTGTTGTCGCGGATGGCCGCAGCGTTGAAGCCCTAGAGCGGGTGGGCGCTCGCAATGCTGATGTGGGGATTGTCAGCACGGGAGACGATATCACGGCCAGCATCCTGGCGACTCTGGCTCTGCGGGACTTGGGCGTCAAGGATGTGTACGTCAAGGTGGTGTCACGGGACCATGCTCGAGTCATGGAGCGTGTCGGAGCTACAGAAACCGTGTTTCCGGAACGGGACACCGCCTTGGAGCTGGCTTCCCGCCTGTCCGGAGCGGCCATCCTCAACTACGTGCGCTTAGCGTCTGGCTTCAGCATGCAGGAAATGGCGGTGCGCGATGAATGGGTGGGCAAGTCGCTTCGGGAACTGGAACTGCCCCGCCGGTACGGGATCACCGTGATTGCCATGCATGACGTCCTGCATGACAAAATCATCTCCACTCCCGATCCCGACACTGTCCTGAAAGGTTCGGAAACACTTCTGGTCGCCGGCCGAGACGAAGACCTGGCTCGCGCGGCGGGCGAGAAATGAGTCTGGACAAGACCCAAACCGTAAGCAAACGCCAATCTAATTAACGATTATGAGGCTGAACCGCCAGACTGGAGCCGGTCAAGTGCCGCCGCGATGGTGATCGCCACCCTGGCTGGCCGATGACCTAGCGGATTATCTACAACGATAGTAACTCGCCGGGGGTGCCTGTGCACGGGGCACGGGCTGAGATTATACCCTTGGAACCTGAACGGGTCATGCCGTTGAGGGAGGCGATCCCTTCTTCGGGCCGCTTTACACCTTCCATGCACTGGTCCAGAGATCTGGAAGCATTCCGGCGGCATGGAGATGTTCCCTTGGCCCTCAGCGCGTGGCTAACTACCCTGGTCCAAGAGAGAACCTGCCATGACGCAACTCGAAGCTGCACGCCAAGGTGTCATCACACCGGAGATGGAATATGTGGCGCGCCGGGAAGACCTTGAACCGGAATTAATCCGTGCTGAAGTCGCCCGCGGCCGGATGGTCATCCCGGCCAATAAGGTGCATCTGCAAAAACGCCTGGAACCGATGTGTATCGGCGTTGCCGCTCGGTGCAAAATCAACGCCAACATCGGTAATTCCGCCGTGACTGGCACCATCGAAGATGAACTGGAAAAGCTCCATACCGCCGTTCATCTCGGCGCGGATACGGTCATGGACCTGTCCACCGGCGGTAATATCGACGCCATCCGGCAAGCCATCATCGATGCCTCACCTGTCCCGATTGGCACGGTGCCCATCTATCAGGCTGTGCAGCAGGTGAAGGATGTCCGTGACCTGACCCCGCAAATGTTGCTCGACATGGTAGAACATCAGGCGCAGCAAGGGGTCGATTACATGACCATCCACGCCGGTGTTCTGCTGGAATACATCCCCCTGACGGAGAACCGCATCACGGGTATTGTCAGCCGGGGTGGTTCCCTGATCGCAGCCTGGATGATTGCCCATCACCAGCAGAATCCCTGGTACACGCATTTCGACGAACTTTGCGAGATCATGCGGACTTACGATGTCACCTTCTCTCTGGGGGACGGACTGCGGCCGGGGTGTCTGGCCGATGCCAACGATGAGGCTCAATTCGCGGAGCTGAAAACACTCGGCGAGTTAACCCTGAAAGCTTGGAAACACGGCTGCCAAGTCATGATTGAAGGCCCTGGCCATATCCCGTTGCATCTGGTCAAGATGAATGTGGAGAAGGAACGGGAGTTGTGCCATGATGCCCCCTTTTATGTGCTCGGTCCGCTCGTGACCGACATTGCCCCCGGCTACGATCATATCACCAGTGCCATTGGGGCGGCTTTGGCCGCCGAGGCGGGCGCCGCAATGCTCTGCTACGTGACTCCCAAAGAGCATCTCGGCCTGCCGAACAAGGAGGATGTCCGCCAAGGGGTTATTGCCTACAAAATCGCTGCTCATGCGGGGGATATTGCCCGCGGCCGCAAAGGGGCACGCTTGCGCGATGATGCCCTGAGCAAAGCCCGCTTTGAGTTCGATTGGAACCGCCAATTCGAGTTGTCTCTCGATCCGGAAACCGCCCGCCGCATGCACGACGAAACTCTCCCCCAAGATGTCTTCAAAAGTGCCAAATTCTGCTCGATGTGCGGGCCGAAATTCTGCTCCATGCGTATCACGCAGGATGTCCACAAAATGGCCGAACAGGCTCGCAAGATCAGTCTGGGGCTGGCTCCAGCCTGATCTCCGACCCTCCGTCTTCTTCGGAACGTCCTCCGCCCACGAGGGAGAATCCGCCATTTCCTCCCCTGTCCAGAGGCGGGTAGGATGACTATACTGCCTATTCTTACAGGCGGGACACTGGCCGGAGCCTATCCCGCTTTTGCAGCAAATAGTCCCGCCTCCCGCAAGTGGGGAGTGAAGATCAGGGGGTGGCGGAGTTTTCTCCCCTCTGCCTCTCCTGGAGGCAGCAGCCGGCTGTACTTCCTCGAAAAAGCCGGCAGAAGGGAAGAATCGCCCGGCGTTTCGTAGACCTGACGGCGGAGCCATCGAGCCTTATGCGGTTTCATTTGATCGATCGGATTGTTTCGTGGACCCCTGGCCAATCGCTCACTGCGATCAAACTCTTGGCTTTGGGCGAGGAATATCTGGCGGACCATTTCCCACGCTTGCCGATCATGCCGGGTGTTTTGATGCTGCAAGCCTGTGTGGAAGCCGCGGGGTGGCTTTGGCACATCAGCACCGAATTCCGTTATCCTGTGATAGTCCTGCGGGAGGCGAAGCAAGTCAAGTTCGGCGCGTTCATGACCCCCGGACGGCAGTTGCAGGTCAGCGTGGAACTGACGCAACTTCAGGACTCGCTGGCCACTTTCAGAGCCAGGGGCCGAAACGATGCCGGCGAACAAACGGTCTTTGCGCAGTTGACCCTCTTCGGTTATAGTCTAGCACAACATACACCCACGGGAGCCGAACAGGATGCACTCCTGCGGGATTATTGGCAGAAACGCTGGCTGGCATTGACGGGACAATGGTGGGGTCCGATACCTTCCCCTACACATGCCCGGAGTGCAGCGAACTGATAAACTGGGATTAATTACCATGGGGCAGCTCCAGAACCAGGTCGCTCTTGTAACCGGCGGCAGCCGGGGAATCGGCCGAGCCATCGTCTCTGCGTTGGCCCGTGAAGGAGCCAAGGTGGCCTTTGTCTACCGAGGCAATGTGGAAGCCGCCCAAACTTTGGAAACCGAAATTGCCCAACAGGGCGGGATAGCCAGAGCGTATCAAGGAGATGTCAGCGATCCCGCCACAGCCGAAAGGATTGTGGAAGCCGTAGTGGCAGAATGGGGCCGAGTCGATATTCTGGTCAACAACGCAGGAATCATCCGGGACAAGCTCTTCCTCCAGATGGAGGCTGAGGATTGGAACACGGTGTTGCAAACCAACTTGGGCGGAGCATTCGCCTTCTGCAAAGCCGTGGCCCGCCAGATGGCCTTCAAGCAGCGCTCAGGACGAATTATCAATATCTCCAGCGTCGCTGCCGAACACGTGAATCCCGGCCAGACCAATTATGCGGCCAGCAAAGGAGCGCTCAACAGCTTCACCCGGGCATTGGCCGTGGAATTGGCTCGGCGTAATGTGTTGGTCAACGCCGTGGCTCCCGGTTTCATCGAGACGGACATGAGCCAAGCTGTGCGTTCCCTCGCGGGGGAGGACAATCTGAAGAAGTGGATTCCGGTACGTCGCTTGGGACAGCCCGAAGATGTGGCCGCCGTGGTCCTCTTCTTGGCTGGTCCCGGAGCGGCTTACATCACCGGACAGGTCATCACAGTGGATGGCGGGTTGAGCCTGGGGGCCGCCCATGCCTGATCGATTCGCGGAGAACCTGACTTATGACCTACGATGACATCTTTACCAAAGTTCGTTCCATTCTGGTCGAGGCCCTCAATGTTGAGGAAGATGAGGTGACCCCCACCTCACGTCTCAAAGCCGATCTCAACGCAGAGTCCATCGACTTCCTCGACATTGTCTTCCGGCTGGAAAAGCAGTTCGGCCTGCGCATCCCCCGCGAAGACCTCTTCCCCGAATCGATCTTCCAGGGTGATCCTCGCTTCGTGGCCAACGGACAGGTCACCGCCGAGGGTCTGGCCGAGTTGCAGCGCCGCATGCCCTACGCCGATCTCACTTCCTTCCGGGAGAATCCGCGCCTCGACCGGATCGAAGACCTCTTCACCGTGGACCTGATTGTGCGTTACTTGCAATCTCGCCTGGCCACCCCCGCCCAGTAACGCTCAGGATCGAGGCCGGTGTGTTCCGCCTTGCTTCTCCCACGACGGCGCCGAGACTCTTACCATGCGCTGGACCTGGATCGATCGCTTTCTCCGTCTGGAACCCGGACGCCGGGCCATCGCTGTCAAAAACCTCAGTTGGGCTGAGGACTACTTCGCCGATCACTTCCCCGGCTATCCCGTCATGCCGGCCTCGCTGATTCTCGAAGGACTGGCACAAACGGGCGGCATCTTGGTCGGCCACGCCCACAACTTCCAGAAGAATGTCGTTCTGGCCAAAATCACAGCGCATTTCCAGCGGGAAGCCCACCCCGGCGAACAATTGACCTACCAAGCCGAACTGCTCGACCTCAGCGAAGCCGGCGCACGGGTCCGGGGTACAGCCCACAGCGGACAGGAATTGATTGCCGAGGCTGACATCATGTTCGCGCACGTGGGCCGGGAGCAACTCCCTCCCGAACTCGACGACCCTCAATTCGTCTTCCGTGGTGAACTCGCGCACCTCCTGCGTCAAGCCGAGTCCGCCATTCCCTCTCCCCCCTCTGGCACGTCTTCCTGACTTGCCACAAGAGGCTCATTACCGACGCTCCCTGCTGCGAATTACCGGATCATTCCTCAGCCTTGCTCCGACCCAAGGCAATGGGTAGTGACAACGAGACCGCTGGATCGTCTCAGCGGCGCCAATCCATAATAATCCCTTCCCCCCCTCCTGGGGAAGGTGGTGGATTTCAATGAGAGCTTGGAAAGGCAGAAGAATTCATTTGTCGTAACGGCTGATCCGTTGCTGGATTTGCCGTTTAAGCTGAGGTTCCTGCTCGGCCGCTTCCAAGGCCTTAGCCCCCCATTCTTTGGCCTTGGCAACATCGCCGGAGGCGAAGTGGGCTTCCGCCACAAAGTAGAGGGCAATGGGGTCCTTATCGCCGTTGAGTTTCAGCAATCCTTGGGCACTGCGCAATGCGAGAGCCACCAGTTCTTTATGTTGGTTCGCTTGGGGCGAGTTGGTGAGTAGGGCGGTCAGGCTCTGCAAGGCGGCGGGGTCCTCGCGGCGGAGCGCTTGTTCGAGGATCTGTTCCGCCGTCTTCTGAGCCTGTTCGACCCTCTTAAGTTGCAGCAAACTGAGAATCCGCGGGGCATTGAAGTAAGGAATCCCTCCCATCTCCGGATGATTTTTCTCGAACGCTTCTAGCTTTTTGAGAAACTCTTCGGGGTTCCGGGAGGCGGCAAAGATGCTATCAACCTCCTGCTCGACCCTTTCGACTTCTGCTAAGTCGTCCAGCTTCCACTTGTCCGCCACCACTTTAGGCAGAACGACATCCAGATACATGGGATGGCCGATGTAAGCGATCTTGCCTTGGCGATCCACCACGAAGCAACAAGGAATACCACCGCGACCCGCTGCCTTCATCCACGCATCATAAGTGCCGCGGTCCTCGCTGTAGGCCAAGCGGTATTTCAACTTTCGTCCCCGCTTCTCGACAAAGCTAGTCACCTTAGCCAGGGTGTTATTGGGATCACGGGCCGTGTAACCGATGAAAATCACTCCCTGGTCCTTATACTTCTCCTGCAATTCGCTCAAATGGGGCATCATCACGATGCAGGGACCGCACCAGGTAGCCCAGAATTCGACCACATACACATTCCCCTTCTTCAATTGGGTAACGGGATCGCCATTCCACCACTTATCGGCTTTGAGATCAGGGGCTGGATCGCCAGCTTTTAGGGTCGCTCCTGCTTTGGGAACACCAGGTTGACCGGCGGCTTGGGGAGTCGGCGCCAGCATGAATGCAGCGATCACCCCCACGATTCCTCCTAACACTTTGTGTCCTGAGCGCAACATGGGAATCCCCCTTGCAAAGGTTACGTGATATCGTCCGTCACTTCCTCCGCCACGTTTTCGCTATCATATCGTCTCTGCTTGGTATTTGATACCTGTTTCTCCAGGTCATTCTCTCCAGGCAGACGTAGTCTCAGCTCGCCCTCGGCCATGAGAAGGAAAGCAACCCGGAAAAGCTGGCTTGTAGCAGGGGTCAACATGAGTCCGACTTTCTCGGATAGCTTTGTTTCTACTTATAATTACGCTGACAGGGGCTGGAGATTGCCAATGTACAGCGAAAATGGACCGCTTCTCGAAGAGTTGTACCGCCGCTGGCGTGACAATCCATCGTCAGTCGATTCGAGTTGGGCCGCCTTTTTCTCAGGGATGGAGTTTGCCAGCCGAGGGGAAGATGAACGCCGGGTCGTTTCTGGAAGCGACGAACTGCGCCGGCAAACGGGTGTTGAAAGGCTGATCCACTGGTACCGCCAAGCGGGTCACTTGCAAGCTCATATCGATCCCTTGTCTGCCGGTCCGCCGCCTCCCTCACCCCTTCTCGACCTAGCCAATTTTGGCCTAACGGCGGCGGATTTGGACCAAACCGTCGATGCTTCATCAGTGTGGGGCTTGGGCGGGCCGGTCCGCTTGCGTCAATTGCTGGAACATCTTCAGGCCAGCTACTGCGGCAGTGTGGGCGTGGAATTCATGCACATCGACTCGCTGGACATCCGCAACTGGATCGCTCAGCGTCTAGAAACCCAGCGAGGGCAATGGCGGCTGGGTCTGCGGCAACGCTATCGCATCCTCATCACTCTGCTTCAGGCCGAGACCTTTGAACGGTTCCTGCACACCAAATACGTGGGACAGAAACGTTTCTCCCTGGAAGGCGGAGAAACGCTTATTCCAATCCTTGATGCCCTCATCGAGAAAGGTCCGGAACTAGGCGTGCGCGAATACGTGCTCGGTATGGCCCACCGCGGTCGCTTGAACGTTCTGGCCAATATCCTCAACAAACCCTTGGCGGAAATCTTCTTTGAGTTCGAGGACAATTATCTGCCGCAGTCTACCATCGACGGAGACGGCGATGTCAAGTATCATCTGGGATTCTCTGCCGATGTGGAAACATCAGCCGGTCAGAAGGTGCATATCTCGCTGACCCCCAATCCGAGCCATTTGGAAATTATCGATCCGGTGGTTCAAGGGCGAGTGCGTTGTAAGCAACGGCTGCACCAGGATCGCGAGCGGAAGCGAGGCATACCGATTCTCATCCACGGCGATGCCGCCTTTGCGGGTCAGGGCATCGTCATGGAAACGTTCAATCTGATGAATCTGGCAGGTTATCGCACAGGCGGCACTCTCCACATTGTGGTGAACAACCAAATCGGCTTCACGACCAATCCCCGCGATGCCCGGTCGACACAGTACTGCACGGACATCGCCAAATTCGTCCAGGTGCCGATCTTTCACGTCAATGCGGAGGACCCAGAAGCCTGCGTCGCGGTTGCTCATTTGGCTTTGGAGTTCCGGCAACAATTCCAACGCGATGTGGTCATCGACCTGGTTTGCTACCGCAAATGGGGCCACAACGAGGGAGATAATCCCAGTTTCACCCAACCGCTGCAATGCCGCATCATCGAGCAGAAGCGGCCCATCTCCCAGATCTATGCCCAGAAGTTAGCCGAACTGTCGGCTGAGCCTTCTCAGGAATCGCTCACTGCGGAAGTGTCCGCCGCCTTGGATGCCGAGTTTCAGGACAGGCTGGTCGAAGCCTTACGGCATGCCGATGTCGCCGTTGCGGAGTACCGGCAGAAGCTGGAAAGCACGTTGAAAGAGGTCCGCGGCCAGATGGCGTTGGGACAATCCCGCCGCCGGGGCATGGAAGGGTTTGGGGGGCGCTGGCGCGGCTTGCAACGCCAGTACACGCACACGGTGGTAGAAACCGGCGCCGCAGGTCGGCATCTGGATACCGTGGCTGATGCTTTTGTGCATCTTCCGGAAGGGTTCACTGTCCACCCGCAACTGATCAAATTGCTGCACAGCCGACACGAAGCGGTTCGGCAGCGCAAGTCCGTAGACTGGGCGACAGCCGAGGCCCTAGCCTTCGGCACATTGCTGCTAGAGGGGATTCCTGTTCGCCTCAGCGGTCAAGACAGCCGCCGCGGCACTTTCTCCCAGCGTCACGCTGTGCTCGTAGATTATCACACCGGTGCCGAGTACTACCCTTTGGCCCATTTATCCCCGAAACAAGCCGTGTTCGAGGTCTACGATAGCAGCTTGTCCGAAGCGGCCATCCTGGGATTCGAATATGGTTACTCCCTCGATGATCCGTACACTCTGGTGTTATGGGAAGCCCAATTCGGCGACTTCGCTAATGGTGCCCAAGTCATCATCGATCAATTCCTCGTCTCCGGGGAATCGAAGTGGAACCGTTCCAGCGGCTTGGTTCTGCTGCTGCCTCACGGGTATGAAGGGCAAGGGCCGGAGCACTCCTCCGCCCGACTGGAACGCTTCCTGCAAATGTGTGCGGAAGACAACATCCAGGTGTGTTATCCCACCACTCCTGCCCAGTACTTCCACCTTCTGCGCCGGCAGGTAAAGCGGCCGTTTCGCAAGCCGCTCGTGGTGATGACACCCAAGAGTCTGCTCCGCCTGCCCCAAGCGCAATCCCCCGTCACGGAGCTGGAAGCCGGACATTTTCACGAAGTGCTCGATGATGCGTCAGCCAATCCGGAGGTGGTAACGCGTGTGCTCCTGTGTTCCGGGAAGATTTACTACGAACTCCTCCGCCACCGGGAACACCTGCAAACCGTCAGTGTGGCCTTGGTACGGCTGGAGCAATTGTATCCCTGGCCCGGAGAACAATTGGGGACCGTTCTAGGCCGTTATCGACGCTGCCGGGAGTGGCTCTGGGTCCAAGAGGAACCCCAGAACATGGGCGCGTGGTCGTTCGTGGAACCACGCTTGCGAGCGATGGGTTTCCCCGTGGAATACGTCGGGCGGGATGCCGGAGCCAGCCCAGCCACGGGTTCGTTCCACGTCCATCAGCGAGAGCAACAGCTTCTGGTGGAAGGAGCCTTCGCAACCACTCCCCCCAGTCCAATCGGCCCTGGCTCGGTCGGGTGGATCACTCCTACTCCTCAATCGGCCAACGGCCCCCCAGGCGCGGAGTCTCCTCTCGCCCTGGTTTCCGAGATATCGCAGGCACCATCACCCCAACCCATAATAATCGCTAACGAAGGATCGACTTCCTGACCAACCACACCATCACAAGCCAGCTATTGCACCAGAGGAGCCAACTTTCATGCCTCAGATCGAGCTAGTCGTTCCTGCCCTGGGAGAATCGATCAGCGAGGTGACACTGAACCGCTGGTTGAAACCGGATGGCGCTTGGGTCCGTGCGGATGAACCTGTGGCCGAATTGGGAACCGATAAAGCCACTCAGGAACTTCCCGCTCCCGCGGCTGGTAAGCTAAGCTGGCGCGTGCGTGAAGGGGAAACAGTACGCATTGGTACAGTCCTCGCTGTAATTGACACGGAAGCGACAGCATCGGCTGAGTCCCGCCCCGCAGATATCCCACCCCTGGCTGAAACACTCCCTCCGGACCGATCGGCACAAGCTGAAAAGAGCACCGTTCCCCCAGTAACAGCCCCTGGAATTGGTCCGTCAAGCGGCCCGGTGCCTCCGCCACCGCTTTCACCTTCTCCGGTGACTCCTCGTTCTTCGCCGGCGGCCGCGCGACTGCTCGCGGAAGCCCAACTTAGCGCTGCTGAAGTCACGGGAACCGGACCGGGAGGGCGAATCACCAAGGGGGATGTGCTCGCGGCTATGGCCCAGCGCACCCCCGCGGCTACGAGCGCTGGAGCTTCCACTCTCCCTCCCTCTCCTGGCGGCGACGGCTCCACTCCAGGTCCTCTAGCTCCGCCTTCAGCCTCCGCCTCGTTAGCCCCGTCTCTTTCTCCCCCTTCTGTTTCCGTTCCCTCGGCTGGAGCTACTCCTACTGGGCGGTCTGTCACGCGCGAACCGATGAGTCACATCCGCCGCCGCATTGCCGAGCGGCTTCTGGAAAGCCAGCAAACGACCGCAACGCTGACCACCTTCAACGAAGCCGACATGTCCGCCATCATCGAACTGCGGCAACGTTATAATGAACGATTTGAAAAAAGGCATGGAGTCAAGCTGGGATTTATGTCATTTTTTGTGAAAGCTGTTGTGGAAGCATTGAAAGCATTTCCCATCATCAATGCTAGAATTGATGGACAACATATTGTATATCATCATTATTATGACATTGGTGTAGCCGTGAGTACAGATCGTGGATTGATAGTGCCGGTGATCCGAGATGCGGATCGCCTCAGTTTTGCGCAGATTGAATCCGCCATCGCCGAATTGGCACGCAAAGCTCGTGAGGGCCGAATCACACTCCAGGATTTGGAGGGGGGCACATTTACGATTACCAACGGCGGGGTATTTGGCTCTTTGCTCAGCACACCGATTCTCAATCCCCCCCAGTCAGCCATTTTGGGAATGCATGCTATCCAGAAGCGAGCAGTCGTTGTCCAAGACCAGATCGCAATCCGCCCCATGATGTATCTGGCTTTGAGTTACGATCACCGGTTGATCGACGGTCGCGAAGCCGTTCAGTTCCTCGTCCGTGTGAAGGAATGTATCGAAAATCCTGCAGTTCTGATGTTAGGCTTGCCGTAATTGGAAATACAGATATACGTAGATATAATCTACATTGTTGACCTTAATTGTGCCTTCCCCTGAATTCTTGTGGATGCTCCTTTTATGGCAGAACCTTACGATCTGTTGGTCATTGGCGCGGGTCCAGGAGGATATGTGGCCGCGATCCGTGCCGCACAACTGGGGCTGCGAGTGGCATGTGTGGACAAACGTAAGCAACTAGGCGGCACCTGCCTGAATATCGGGTGTATTCCGTCCAAAGCGCTCCTCGATTCTAGCTATTGGTACGTCCAAGCGCAGCAGCACTTGGCCAGCCACGGCGTGCGGCTCTCTGGCGTTACTCTTGATCTGGCAACTCTGCTGGCTCGCAAAGACCGCATCGTCCATGAACTGACCCAAGGCATCGCATTCCTGTTCAAGAAATATGGCGTTGATTCCTATCACGGCGTGGCCCGCTTGAACGGCGGTCATCAAGTGGTCGTGCAACAGGCGGAAGGGGCGGCACTCCCCTTGCAAGGACGTCATATCCTTCTGGCAACGGGAAGTGTTCCCGTAGAACTGCCTTTTCTCCCCTTCGATGGCCAAGTCGTTGTCAGCTCAACCGAGGCCCTCCATTTCACCACTGTTCCGCAGCATCTGCTGATTATCGGCGCGGGATATATCGGATTGGAACTTGGTTCCGTCTGGCGCCGGTTGGGAGCCGAGGTCACCGTACTGGAAGCGCTGCCTCGCCTATTACCCCACACGGATAGCGAAATCGCCGGGGAGCTTCTCAAGCAATTGACACGTCAGGGAATGCAATTCCATTTTCAAACACGCGTCATCGAAGCCCAAGCAGATGGCAACGGGATCACTCTCGTGGCTTCTTTAGCCGATGGCACACGCCGAACCTTCCGGGGCGATCGCGTTCTCGTTGCCGTCGGGCGCAAGCCTTACACTGAGGGATTAGGCTTGGAAACTGTGGGCTTACGCCTGGACCCGGCAAGTGGACGCCTGGCTGTCGATGCTGACTATCGCACGGCGGTGCCGCACATCTTGGCGGTAGGCGATTTGATTGCTGGTCCGATGCTGGCCCACAAAGCCAGTGCCGAAGGCGTAGTCGTGGCAGAACGCCTAGCCGGAATGAAGCCCCGCGTCAACTACTCCGCCATTCCCAGCGTGATCTACACTCATCCAGAGGTGGCTAGCGTCGGTGCGACAGAACAGGAGCTGCAACAGAAAGGCATCCGCTACCGCGTTGGGCGATTCCCTTTCTCGGCTAATGGGCGGGCCAAAGCCCTCGGCGATACGACCGGCTGGGTCAAAGTACTCGCTGAGGAGGACACAGACCGGCTGTTGGGCGTGCACATTATCGGTCCTCAAGCCTCAGAGTTGATTGCGGAGTGCGCTACTCTTCTGGAGTTTCACGCTTCTGCCGAAGATGTGGCCCGGTGCATCCATCCCCATCCGTCCCTCAGTGAAGTCCTCGCCGAAGCCGCTCGCATGGCATGGGCCGGCAAACCCTTGCATTCCTGAAAATCGGTTCGCACTCTCTTTCCCGCTTTGGATGCGACAGCATACCCTGCCAAGCGACTCCGCAGTACGCCTCTTGCCGCTTCCATCCGAAGTAACGTTCCCTCCCTTCCTTTCATCTCAAGATGTAGGGAAGTAAAGTCATACTTCCCTGAGCGACAACCGATGGGAGTTCCATGGGAAGAGTTGGCGGGGATCCACCTCTCTGTTTCCAACCCTCCTCCCTTCGCATCCCTGAGAGAATGAGCGTTGCAGATGAATAGCAAGACGGGTATTCTGGATCGGTCACGTGTCTATTTCTCCCCTTGGGTGGGGATTTTGTGGTTGGCGCTGCCGTTTGGCGAGGCGAAGGCAGAGGATGAAAAGCGGATACGCCCCAACGTACTTCATCCTGCTGCTTTTCCACGCGCGGCCTTGGAGTTGGACAGGAATTCTGTTGACGTGGGTTTGGTCCTTCCCTTGGGGAATGCCGCTCCTCCTCAAGCTATTGGCCAGAACCGGCATTACATGATTCTCTTCGGCGGTCAGGCGATCCCTTTCCGACCGCGTACGGCACATACATGGGCCATTTTTGCCAAGGCCAGCCGGCAGGCAGATGGTACCCTGGCCGTCGAATGGTTCACAATCAGTTGGCTTCCAGCCGAAGGACCCGTCCGGCCCCTGCGCCTGTGGCCTCAGCCGGGGAAAAACTATACGCTTGAGGAAACGATGCAGCGGGCTGCGGAGCAGAAGGACCGCATCTCGATGTGGGGACCTTACGAAATCTCGGCCTTACGCTATGAGCTAGCCCGGCAATGGTTTTTCCAACTTAATTCCGGCCAAGTTCGCTATCGTGTATTAGATACGCTTTGGTACAACCCACGGATCGCCCATTGCGTCCATGCCGTCACTTACGCGGATCCCGATCTGTACCGCCGGATTCAGCCGGTGGTACGTGTGGGGGAACCGGGCACTAGCCGACTCGCGATGATGTACGTCCGCGCCGGCGCATTTCTCCAGCCGGAAATTACTCACGATTGGCTCATACCTGTCATCGGCTTGGACCGCTACCCTTTTGTCCGCCGGCTTCCGGGAGAGCGGATTCCCCGCGAATTCCGCTAGGTCACTTCTTCCCTTCTACCGTGACCACCTTTTGACTGTTGAGTATCCCTTGTACCTGTTGGACCACCTGCAACGCTTCCTCTTTGGTGGAATACCCCACCACACCGATGGCCAGGGATTTCCCTTGAGCATTTTTGATGCGGAACCGCCAGCCATCTTTGGCCTGGTAGACCTCAACGACTCCACCACTCGCTCCTGCCTTCCCCACCTCCTTGGTCTGGCCGGGTTCCCTTATGGTGGCAGGTGCTTTGCTTCCATTCTCTTTTTTCTCCACCTTCTGCTTGTCTTTCTGACCCGCGGATGCAGCCTGAGCCAACACCTCCGCTGGCGCGCCTGCCTTCAGCAAAAGGCAGAGACCTACCCCCGCGAGCACTCCCATCAGGTAACGTGTTGGGCGCATAACAACCTCCAGAAACTGTGTTCAGCTCACTGCGGCACAAGTCGGACCAGCCTGGCCAACCATCTGATTAGGTCCCACAAGCGGGACAATCGCACATCATAGTAAAAACTTTTCCCTCTTCCAAGCCAAAGCAACCTGGATATCTGCTGACATACATAAGAATCGAAGATCGGGGAACAAAACCAGGCAGAGGAATTCAGCCTGCGGTCGTTTGGCATGCCCTCTGGCCAATTCCCTGAGCAAGACAAACAAGAGCTTGAGGTCCATTTCTTGATCAGACTTGTCGGCTACGGAGGAGTTTTTTCGGAACTTGGGCGGGGGATTGGCGTCATAGTCTATAGCAGCGGCAAATGAGGGGGAAGAGGTTCCCCTCGACGAGCACGGTGACGTTTCCCAAAGCTGTGCTAGGTTAATGTATCCGCTGTTTGAGTGAGGATGTGGATAACGCGGTAGCACCCCGATTGTTGTGTGACACGGAGCCTTTGCCATGTTCGGAATCACAGATCGCCGCCATTTTCTGCAACACAGTATTGCCTCTGCGGGCTTGACACTGCCGGGGCTGGAGTTTCTGGCTAAAGTTCGGGCCGCGGCTCCAGAAATGCGGAAAAAGCAGAAAAGCCTCATCATCCTCTGGATGGCCGGTGGACCGCCGACGATTGACATGTTCGACATGAAGCCGGGCAGCCCCAATGGCGGCCCTCATAAGCCGATCAACACCGTGGTCAGCGGCATCCAGATTTCGGAATATCTGCCCAAATTGGCGAAAGTCTTCAATCACTTGTCGATCATCCGCTCGCTCAACTCCCGCGAAGGGGATCATGATCGCGGCACCTACATAATGAACACCGGTCGGCAGCGCAATCCGCTTCTGGACTATCCTTCTATCGGCTCCGTGCTCGCTTACTATCAGGCGATGGATATTGAGGCGATGCGGAACGCCGATCTGCCCGCTTTCATTTCCGTTGGCGGACCGCGAGGCGGCGCTGGCTTTTTGGGCATGCGCTACGCTCCGTTCAACATACAGAATCCGGGTCAGCCGCCGGAGAATGTGAACTCCCCGGTGGATGATGGGCGCACAGCTCGCCGGGCTGCCTTGTTTGCGCGTATCGAAAATGGTTTCACCACCAACGTCCCCGGCGATGCTGCGACCGCTCACCGCGAGGTATACGAGAAAGCCCTCAACATGGTGGTCTCCACCCGCAAGGATGTTTTCAGTCTCGACAAGGAAATTGATGGCAAGCCGATCGACCCGAAGCTGAAAGAGGAATACGGTAACACGCCCTTTGGCCGCTCTGCCTTACTCGCTCGCAAGCTGGTGGAGGCAGGTGTGGCTTGCGTTCAGATCACTATGGGTGGCTGGGACCTCCACAACAACACCCATGCCGCGCTCACGCGCATGCTTCCGACGCTGGACTCCGCTTTTGCTACGCTGGTGAAGGACTTGTATCAGCGGGGCAAACTGCAAGACACGGTCATCGTCTGGATGGGGGATTTCGGGCGTACCCCGCGGATCAATGCCAATGCCGGGCGCGACCATTACTCCCGTGCTTGGTCCGTGGTCCTTGGCGGCGGCCTCATCAAAGGCGGAGTTGTGTATGGCGAAACGGACAAGGATGGCACCTCAGCCACCAAGGATGAAGTCGGCGTCTTGGAACTCTACGCCACCCTCTATCGCGGTTTGGGCATCGATCCCACTCCGGAAACCAACGCCAGCATCCGCGACAACATTGGCCGGCCCTACTACATCGCGGGCGAGAACCCCCGCTGGATCAAGGAACTGGTCGGCTAATGCTGCACCGCCCATGACAAGTACGCTATCAGCCAACGTGGAATAGCACCTGGGACGTGCACCCTCAGAGCAAGCAGCAGGCCGTGGTTACCACCAACCACGGCCTGCGTCATTTGAGGCACCTCTGTGTTCCCCGACACGATGGAAGGAGAAGCGATCGGATTTATGCGCCTCCCCGGCTACGCATCGAGATGGAGGCAACCAGGGGACGAACTTTCTTGGATAGAGTGGTCCGCGTGGCATTCTGTGGGGCTTACAGGACCATGGCAGCTTCCACCCCAGGAGATACAAAACAGTTGGGTGCAGGAGGCCGGCGATCGCCAGAGGACACGGTCGGTCCCCACCACGAGTGACGATAAGTTTAGACAATCGCCTCAAGCGGTGGATGGCGGTGGATTTGCTAGCCCGCAAGCAGGGAGAGCCAAGCCCAAAGCCGAGAAGCACGGCGATGATGGCGGTATCATAGGAATGGCTAATCCGGCAGTAAGCGATAGGATTTGACAAGATGGAAACAACCGGGAGAGACACGACGATGGGCAGCCGCCAGCGGAATCGATGGCTGTGGAGAACACTTTGGGCGTGCGTCTGGATCCTCTGCGGTGGTGGATCGGTGACGGCGGCCGACTTCGATCCCGCCATGCTGGACACGTTGATCGAACAGGCATTGCGGGAGATGAAAGTTCCGGGCGTTGCGGTGGTGGTCGTTCGCGGTGATCAAGTCGTGTACCTGAAAGGCTTTGGCGTGCGAACCCAGGGCCAGAATCAACCGGTCACCCCACAGACACTTTTCCCGATCGCTTCATGTTCCAAGGCATTCACTTCGACCCTCGTGGCGATGTTGGTGGATCAAGGGCAGGTGAAATGGGATGACAAAGTTCGGGACCATTTGGAAATCTTTCGGCTCAACGACGAGTTGGCAGATCGCGAAGTGACCATCCGGGACTTGCTCTGCCACCGGACGGGCATGCCGCGCCATGACTTACTCTGGGCCGGCTTGACGCACAACAGTGAGGATTTGATTCGCCGCTGGGGCCGCGCCAAGCCGTCCACGTCGTTCCGAAGTACATGGGAATACACCAACGTCCCTTTCACGGTGGCCGGTCTGATTGCCGCGCGCTATCACCAAAGCGACTGGGCTGGGACCGTTCAGCGGCGCATCTTCGAGCCTTTAGGTATGCGCCACAGTACAGGCCGACGGGAATTGGCACTGGCCTGCGAGAACCGAGCCACGCCCCACTACTTTACCTTCGACAAGAAAATCCTGCCGGTCAAAGATGATGAGGTGGAACATGTGGGCGGCGCCGGAGGCATCTACTCCACAGCAGAAGACATGGGCCAGTGGCTCCGCTTTCAACTCAACGGCGGTGTCCATAATGGCCGGCGGCTGCTAGCCGAGCGCCACCTCCGTGAAACCCACACTCCGCAGATGCTCTTCCGACCAGAAGGTGTCTGGACTTACTACTTTCCCGCCGCGACGACGCGATTCACCACTTACGGCTTGGGATGGTTCGTCCATGACTACCGCGGCGTCGTGTGCGTCTCCCACGGGGGCACCCTCTCCGGCACCCGCGCTCAATGCATGCTGGTACCCGACGCGAAAATCGGCATCTGTGTCCTGGCTAACCTCCGCCCCTCGCTGCTGACGGAAGCCATTGCCCGCTCCATCCTCGATCGAATGCTGGGCCTGCCTACGCTGGACTGGATCAAAATCTGCAAAGAGCAAATGGATTATTTCGACTTCCAGAATGCCATCGCCTTCCAGAAGCGGGCCAAAGCTCGCAAACCGAACACACGACCCACACTCCCCCTGGCTGACTATTGCGGACATTACGAGCAATCCGCTTACGGGACCGCAGAAGTGATACTCCGCGAAGGACTACTCCATCTTCGCTGGGGGCGCTACCTCTTCCGCCTGGATCATTATCACTACGACACCTTCACTGCCGTTCCTATCCAGCCGGCTGAGGAAATCATCACATTTGACCGGAGCATCTTCGAGGTGCAGTTCTGGCTACGTTCCAACGGTGAAGTTGGAGGCATGACCCTCTTTGGCCAGGACTTCCAGCGGCGCGGTCGTAGCAAATGATGGAAGAACGAAGGATTCTCTGACTTACACAGAAGACCCCGCCCCAACAATCTCTCAATCGGTCTTGAGAAAAGGTAGGAATAGGCACGGGCCAAGAACGGCTGGAGCTACCCACCAAAAACCATGCAACGTGTATCCATAAACGAATGTGGCCCAGGTAACAAGAAACTGCCAGACGGTCAGGTACACCAGAAGCATGGGCCTGACTTGGTACATCCGGGCTGCTAAGGCGATCAGCGATACCAGTAACACGGGAAGGTCAAAAATCCAACCCCCATAGCCAGTAGTCAACACTGAGACAGCGACCACGATAGGTAACGCCTGCGGCCAAGACCACTTCTCCCCCCATCTCAACCGCCATAGCAATAAGGCGAGTGCCGCCAGGATGGAGGGTAGAAATTGCCAGGCCATCGATTCGGGTGCCAGATAATGCCGCAACCAGTAGCTGGCCGTCGGCAACATCCAGTCCTTGGGAGAGACAGCATAGGGTGAAGGCTCCCGCAGGGCTGTCAAGTAATGCGGCAAGACTTGGGGGTCGCTCAGATGAGCCATCGCGGTGGCCAGCAAAACCGCAGCCACGCCGGCCAACAGGGCAATGCGGCGCTGCCCGCGATGCCACACGTCCCAAATCCAGACCAGACCGAAACCGACGAGCAAATGCGGTTTGAGCACAGTCAAAGCGCCGCAGCATCCCGCCAGCCAGGGCTGCCCTCGATGCTGTCCCCAGGCAAACCCCGCCAATCCGAACAGGATCCACCCTGTATTCTGCCCATAGAGCAATAGCCAAACTGTCCCAGCAAAGCCAAGGGACAGAGGCAGGAACCACCACCACGCCGAGTCAGAAGCATAGACACGAACCAAAAGGAAGGATGCCGCCAGTACTGCCCCAAGTTGCAGTCCGTTCCATAACCAAGCTGCGAGTCGGGCCGGTAACAGCCCCCACGGGGCATACAGGGGTAACGCAGGCGGCGGATTCCACATCATCAGAGCGATGTCCCGCTCTGGGTAAACATGCTGTTGTTCGCGCAGTTGCAATGCGGGGGCGTAAGGGTTCTCTCCTTCCAGCACCAGGCGCCCCACGGCCCAATACTGCACAAAATCCTTGGGCAATTCTGGAGACATGACGCCTCGATACACGCGAATCGCAGCGATTCCCGTTACCAGCAGCAAGAGGAAGAACAACCACCAGAGTACCCGCTTCGGAATCGGATTCCGAATCACGGCGGCTTCTGAATTCATTCGGCTTTCCTGAAACGCAACCTCAGGCACTGCACCGCCCCCTGCTGTTTCAATAACTTCTCCTGACTATTATCCCCCAGAAATCCTGAAGATGATTTGCGAAAGGCATTGGGACGGTAAAACTCCCACCCCTTTTAGCCCGAAAATCTCAGCCGCACCCGACGATTTATTGAATACTTGCCTGCCCTGGATGGTTGGGATCACTTCCGGGTTTAGTAGGCCGCCTGGTAGATCGCAAGGATCTCCTCGGCACTAGCGGGGCGGCGAGGGTTGACACGCAACAAGCGGGTAATGGCAAAGGCTTTTTCTGCAAAGGCTGGCAGCATATCCGCCTGGACGCCCACGTCCCTCAAGCGCAGAGGGATACCAATCCGGGCACGGAGTTGTGCTATCGACTCAATAGCCTGCTCTGCGGCTTCCCCTAAAGGCAGAGATTCGGACAGGGGAATACCGGATAACCACGCTCCGATCTGAGCGATTTCCCGCAGGCGAACCGGCAGATTGTAGCGCAAGACATACGGAAGCAGTAAGCCGTTACCGGCCCCGTGGGAGATATGGACCGCTCCGCCCACAGGATATTCCATAGCATGGACCAAGGCCACACCCGCATTGGAAAAGGCCAGTCCCGCCAAGGTCGCTGCCAGGGCCATCCCTTCACGGGCTTGTAAATCCTCCCCATGAGCAACAGCCGCCATCAGATAACGGCCAATCAGACGAATCGCTTCCGCCGCAAACAAGTCCGCCATGGGGTTTTTCCCTTGGTACACAGAAACTTCTCCCGGTGGTAGGGGGAAGTTGTCGTTATCTACGGCACAGTAGGCTTCAATGGCATGCGTGAGAGCATCGATCCCGGAATCCGCCGTCACCTTCGCAGGGCAAGAGACTGTCAGCAGCGGATCCACTAAAGCCACGGCGGGCCGCAAGTAGGGACTGAGGCAAGAAACCTTGATCTGGCGGCTTGTGTCCGTAAAAACGGCGGCGGCGGATACCTCGGAACCTGTACCCGCCGTCGTAGGGATGGCAATCACGGGGCGAATCGGACCCGGCACCCGGCTATCGCCGGTGTAATCCAACGGGTCCCCGCCGTGGGCTAAAAGCAATGCGGTTAGCTTGGCCGTGTCCAAGGCGCTGCCACCACCCAAGCCTACCACGACTTCAGGTTGCCATTCTCGCCCCATCGACGCGCACGAGCGGATGATTTCCAAGGGTGGTTCGGGTGTGACCTGATCAAACACAGCCAAGGAAATCCCTGCCGCTTTGGCCGCTTGTTGCACTGTCTCCGCCAGACCCGCCCGGATCACCCCGGCATCCGTCACCAGCAAAGCTCGACGCGCCCCCAACCGCCCAAAGGCTTCTGCAAACCGTTCCCCAACCACACCCCGTCCGAAAAAAACCGTCCCGGCTGACGCAAATGTCCACGACCGCATCGGCGCCCCTCCGTCTGAGCCAGCCTCACGACAGCCAAAACCTCAAACCGACCGACTCGGAAGAACCAACATCCCCGACCCATCGATGATCTTCCGAGACAGCCCTGCTGTTGGCAACCTGTCTGATCTCCGAGTAGGATAACTTTGCAAACTGTGCAACCATCGGCTTCCGCGACTCTTTGGTGGAGAGATAAAAAAGCGGCCTTGTGTTGCTCGCCGGGTAGCGACGCCGCTCGCAATTAGACTTTCGGAAGCGCAGAGATTAATATCCCAGGAAGAAAAAAAAGAGAAGCAAGCCAGCGAGAGGGCCGGAGATTATCCGAAGAGGCCCTTCTTCATCCCACGAAAGAGAGGGATCACGCATTCAGCCAGAAGAGAAGAGTCGAGCATCATCCAATGGAGGGAGAGTCCAGCATCCATGCGTATCGGCATCGTCACAATCTCGGACCGAGCCAGTCAAGGAATCTACGAGGACAAAAGCGGTCCCGCCATCGAGCAATTCTTCCGAGAGGCGTTGAGCTGTACCTGGGAACCGGTCTTCCGCCTGATTCCCGATGAGCAGGAACTGATCGAACAGACGCTCAAGCAGCTTTGCGATGAGGAAGGCTGCGCCTTGGTGGTGACGACCGGAGGTACAGGACCTGCTCCTCGTGATGTCACTCCCGAAGCTACAGAGAAGGTTTGCGATAAGCTGCTTCCCGGCTTCGGCGAGTTGATGCGTCAGGTTTCTCTCCGCTCGGTGCCCACCGCGATTCTGTCCCGACAAGTAGCTGGCATCCGCGGGCGGAGCTTGATCATCAACCTGCCCGGCAAACCCGCCGCCATTCGCGAGTGCCTCCTGGCAGTGATGCCTGCGGTTCCTTACTGTCTCGATCTGATCGGCGGGCCTTACATGACGACCCGGGAAGAGGTGGTGCGTGCTTTCCGGCCGGGAAGCTGATCTCACAACAGAAAACCTGCGAGGAGTCCGACCATGCGTCTGGTGCTGGCCTTATCCGTGGTGGTAGGCGGGTGGCTGGGGCTGTCTCTTTCGGTGCAACCGGCGCCAGACGCCCGGCAAGATCGCGAAACTACCATCCGCTGGATTTTGCAACAGGAGGTGGAACAGGGAGGCTTTCTCCTCCGGCCGCCCCCTGCAAACCTGGATGTGCTCCCGCAGCCGTCCTTGCGGGCGACTAGCGGCGCCGTGCGTGCCTTGCTCTACTTGGGAGCACCCATCCCCCACATCGACCGTCATCGGCAGTTCGTCCTTCGCTGCTACGATCCTCGCACAGGCGGTTTTGCCGAACCGGGAGGACAGCCGGATGTTCCTTTGACCAGTGTGGGGATATTGGCCGCCACAGCCTTGCAGATTCCTCCCAAAGAATATGCCAAAGCGTGGGAGTATTTGCACCGCCAAGCGAAAAGTTTCGAGGAGGTTCGGATTGCTGCTGCTGCCGTGGAAGCCGCTGGCCTTAAGAACTGCCCGTTTGATGTCCAGCCTTGGATCGCTCAGGCCCGTGAAGTGGCGGAAGAAGCCCTGAAACGCGACGCCGCTGACGGAGGCGCTCGTGATCTCGGCTCCGCTGTCGCACTGATCCTGCGACTGGGGGGCGAGTTGACAGCGGAGCAAAGCCAACGATACCTCCAAGCCCTGCGCCGAGGGCAACGGGCCGATGGCGGATGGGGAAAGGCCGGCTCCAAACACTCCGACCTCGAAACGACCTACCGGGTCATGCGAGCCTTTGTCCACCTGCGGAACAAACCCCGCGATCTGCCAGCTTTACAGCGTTTCCTCGCTGCCCAACGTTCCCCCGATGGCGCTTATGCCGTCGCCCCCGCCGAGCCTCCTTCCATGAGCGGCACCTATTACGCCGCGGCCATTCTCCACTGGCTGGAACAGTGGGAGCATCCCCCAAAAAAGTGATTGCGACAGCTCTGTGAGATTTGCTAGACCATCCACCGCGCGCTGCCTCCCGTCGCAGCCAACGACTCCCGTGGCAACCAGTTAGGTCCAGAACAAAGCGTAGGTTAGCAACCCCAGACACGTCATGGCGAATACCCCCAAGCCGCTAGATGCCATCCGTAGCCAAAGCGAGGCACCATTCTCGGCGGGTATGTCCAATTTGGAAGCACGATTTCGTAAAATCCGATCCATTTCTTCGTAGAGCGTCCGGTCCGGATGCAGCCAGCGGAGGGTCACGGTGCAACCGCTATCAAACCCTTCGATCTCACAGAGAGCTTCCCGGTCGCGATACCAGACATTTCCCCGGCGCTGAGCGGCAATACCCAATTGGGACAACGCTTGAGAAATGCACTCCTCGACGGCTCCCGGCACGACGTTGTAAATAACCCATGACTGCCGCCGTGCCAGGGATACCAAACTGAACCAGACTACCACCGCCAAAATGTACAATCCCGCCAAGACAGACCAGGTAGTTGCCTGTTGCTCCCACCCCGCTCGCAAAGCCGCAAATCCACCTTGCATCCCCGCTCGAAAATGGGATTGCAGCAGAGCCAGCAGTAACACTCCACCAAAAAGTAAAAATCCGGATAAGCCCGCCGCCAATCCTGCAAAATCCCACACTCCACTAATCACTGTCGCTCGTTGTCGCTGCCCTAAAGCCGCCACAAAACGCAAATAAACCGACAACGGCACCAGACAGATAACCGCTGCCACGCAAATGATCAGAACGTAAGGTATGCCCACACCCACTAATTTTGTCTCCGACTCAGACCTCGTGAGGATGATCTTAATCCCGACTTATTTAGGGTCATATTTACCATTTGCCAGCTCTTCTCTCAGGGAAGTGAACGTCATGATACCTTCGACAAGCGATTTGGGCAACGGCCCCCCCTTAGGTTACCCTTAGGGGCAATGATGCCGGTGCTCATGTTCACAGATTGACCGGCTTGGCCAGATTCTAAACAGATCACAGACTAATATCACTTTTCTTATAATATAGGAGGCAATTCTCTCCAAAACCCTATTATCACCTGACACCTTAACCCGTGATGAGTACGGAAAGCGGAATCAATTTCTCTGGGCTTTCGATTGGCATTGGAATTGCTGGTAATTACTGCGGAGTACGAACCGAACCGACACATGAGACTGTCCGGAATCCAACGAACATCCGTATTAGATTGTTGTCACAGTAAAACATCTGGACGACGAAATCAGCAGCGATTTGGAGGGTGCGCCTTCTCCTTAGCCCACCCCTTGACTTTCGGACAATTAGACAGCCTATACTTGAAACAGAACCAAAATCGTCCCAGAGGAGAGCGGATTCCAAGGTATTAGCAGACATCGGGTTCCGTTCCCAATGCCCTGCGACCGGGTCCATTGTCACCCAAACTCATTTTGACCGTTCCGAGGACCCTCCAACATGGCGCGCAACGATGCTTTGCTTCGGATCCATAAAAAACTGCTCGATCGGCGAGCGGAATTGTGCCGTCGTCTAGGCATGGCCTTGGACGACTTGGCTCAACATCACTCGACTGGAGGCGATACAGCCGATGCTGCGTTTGACGCGGCCAGCGAAGCGCTCGCCTCCTCCCTCGCGGAATTAGAGGCCCGCGAATTGCTCCAAGTGGAACGAGCCTTAGCGAAGCTCAAAAACGGCACCTATGGGCGCTGCGAAGGCTGTGGCTGCAAAATCCCCATCGCCCGCCTCAATGCTCTGCCTTATTGCACCCATTGCATTAAGTGCCAACGGCAATTGGAAGAAGAAGGAGAGGATGCCGGGCCACAACGTTACGATTGGTCCCGCGTCCGTGATTCCAATACCACAGAGGATATACACGTCAACCTCTCGGAATTGGATTCGTGAAACATACGCTCTGAAACATAAGGATAGAGTCTCAATTTGGGGTGTAAAATCACAGGGCGTTTCCCGATGATAGGAATGCACCCCGAAAGAGGACTCCCCTCCTCAACCCAGCCAAAAACAAGGCCCGCATGTCTTGACAGACTGCGGGCCTTGTGCGTTTTATAACGACTCGCTTTACTCGCTGAGCAGGATTGAACCTCTCTTTCTCCCTCCCTGCTGTGTGGCCTTTCGCCTTAGAGTGAATTGAGAGGTAAGTCATCAAGCATTAGAATCGAGGGTATATTCCATGTCCTCCTATCGTATTTGGCTATTGATGGGTGTCGGAGCCAGTGTGGGGCTGCTGGCAGGGCACGGGCCAGGCTCTGCTTTACCGGAACTGACTGCGGTCTCTCCCCCGTTGCCTCCTCCGCCAGGATCCTATGCTGCCACTTCCCATTCCGGTCCAGCTTCCGATGCTGCCACGGCTCTATCGGAACGTTTCCAACAGGTGGTCCGGCTGGTGAGTCCTGCAGTGGTGGCCGTCGATGCTGTCAAGCCTCCGCCCGCGGACACAGGTACCCCTTCCAAACCGGTGGAAGAATCGGGATCAGGTGTCCTACTCCGCTGGCCCAATCAAGCGGGAACCCTTGTTGTCACCAACTACCATGTCATCGGTACTGCACCTCTTCAGCGAATTTACATCACTCTTGCGGACGGACGCATCTTTCAGCCCACGCGGCTGTGGACCGATCCGGAATCGGATCTTGCTTTCCTGTTGCTCGACGCGACCGATTTGCCCACGGCGGAACTGGCAGACAGTGACAAAGTCCAACGCGGCCAATGGGTTTTAGCCATCGGTAGTCCGTTTGGTCTCAATCAGACAGTCACTCACGGCATCATCTCTGCGACCAATCGCGGCCAGATTCATCTCGGCTCCACCATTCGGATTAAGGAGTTTTTGCAAACGGATGCTGCCATCAATCCCGGTTCAAGCGGCGGACCCCTGCTCGATTTGGATGGCAAAGTGATTGGCATCAATACCGCCATCGCCTCAAAAAGTGGAGACAGCAGCGGTGTTTCTTTCAGTATCCCGGCGAACTTGGTCAAACGCATCGCCCGCCAGTTGTTCGAGCATGGCAAAGTCACCCGTGGTTATTTGGGCGTCCAATTGGCAGCCACGATCGAACCTGCTCACGCTCTGCGCTTGGGACTTCAACGCGTGAATGGCGCCTTGGTCGAAATCGTCCATCCGAATACCCCAGCCGCTCAGGCTGGTTTGCGACCCGGCGACGTGATTCTCAAACTCGAAGACGTCACCCTTCGTGATCAAAACCACCTCATCAACCTTATTTCCGAACTTCCTCCGGGTCAGCGTGTCCGTCTCACCTACTGGCGCGAACGGCGCCTATCCACCACGGAAGTCACCATTGGGGAATATCGTTCTCCTCACCGTTGACACGTCTGTCTACACCTCATTCCCCTATCACCTCCGAAGCACTCGACTGGCCCGGACGATCATCATCGCCCAAGGACGGTGTATTGCGAGGGGACACCGGCGAGTCTGAAGTCGTCAGACGTTGGATGTAGATCGCGGCCACGAGGTCTCCCAACACATTGACTGTAGTACGGCACATATCCAATAATCGATCCACACCGAGGATGAGGAAGAGATACTCCGGTGGTACCTGGACCGTTGCCAGGACTGTAGCCAGTAAAGGGATAGAGCCTCCAGGCACCCCCGCAGCTCCGACCGCTGTCATCACACTCAGTACCAAAACAAGGAGTTGTTGGGAAAGCGACAGGTCCACACCAGCAACCTGCGCCAGAAATAGAACTGTGACTCCCTCGAACAGAGCCGTACCATTCATATTCATCGTGGCTCCCAAGGGAAGCACAAAACCGGCGACGGCAGAAGAGACGCCCAATTCCGTTTGTGCGGTACGAAGGGAAGTAGGCAAAGTTGCATTGGATGAACTGGTACTGAAGGCTGTTAGAAACACGACCCGCACACGGCGGAAAAACTCCACCGGGGAGCGCCGCCCTAAAAAGGAGATCAACAAGGGAAACACTACGAACAGTTGCAACCCTAATCCGAGAAGCACCACCAATACGTACATGCCCAGCGCAACTAGCAGGCCAAAGCCGAACTGAGCCACAACGCTGAAAATGAGAGCACAAACGCCCAAAGGCGCCGCTCGTAGCGCAAAACCAATGATGGCCACCATCACTTCGCTGATGGCCTCGAACGTCGTAGTCAAGGTCTCTCTCAGACGTGAGTCGATCCGTTGCAAACCGAGGCCGAAGAGCAAGGCGAACACAATGATGGCTAACATGTTCATCTCCACGGCGGCCTGCAAAGGATTGCGTGGCACCATCTGCACCAAAGATTGGATCCCCCAATCGCTCACTTCGCTGCGTTTCTGGACCTGCTGGCCGTAGATCGCTTGCATCTGGATGACCACCGATTCTTCTACTGTCCGGCCGGGCTGGAACAGTTGCACGAGCATCAGGCCGATGGCCGCAGCCACGGAGGAGGTGAACAGAAAATATCCCATCGCCCGCACACCCAATTTCCCCAGGCGTTCCAGACCACCCAGGCGACACACCCCCGCCGCCAGCGACGTGAACACGAGGGGAACCACAGTCATCAGCAAAAGGTTCAGGAATATCCGCCCCACCGGTTCTGCAACATAACGGATCACGGCATTCAACCAGGGTTTGGCTTGCGGTGGAGCAGCGCTTTCCATTCCCCAGACGTTAGCGGCTGCCCCCAAGAGGATGCCAACGATCAATCCCATCACGATTCCCCTCTGCGGCACTGACAACTCCACCCTCATGGCCTATCCTCCCTAGGGTTTGTACCGGTGGGTAGTAGTAACACCTCGGTTTCTGCGGACGTTTTCCTAAACCCTGACGAACCATAACCTAATGGCAATGGCCCTTGCACCTTTTTTGGTAATCCTCCGATGTTCGACTACTTGTTGCGTGGCGGGCGCATTGTCGATGGCACAGGGTTGCCCTGGTTTCGAGCGGACCTCGCTATCAAAGGGGATCGCATCGCGGCGATTGGCCACTTTCCCGATGCAGCAGCACTGACTGTTCTGGATGTCACAGGGCTGGTCGTCGCGCCGGGGTTTGTGGACACGCATGTCCACGGTGACTTGGCCCTCTTGGTGGATCCCGATCATGAGCCGGCAATCCGCCAGGGAGTCACCACCTATGTCCTCGGTCAGGATGGCGTCGCCTTCGCCCCTGCCTCGGAGGCGACTTTGCAGTACATGCGGCGCTACACCGCTGGATTCAACGGCAATTTTCCTACACCTGATCACCAGTGGCATTCCGTCGCTGAGTTCCTGGAGCAGTTCCACCGCCGCTGCGCCCTCAATGTTTGCACCCTCGTCCCGAATGGCAACCTGCGGATGGAAGTCCTGGGACTCGATCCTCGTCCGGCGACACCGGCAGAGCTGGAACAGATGCGGTCCCACCTCCGCATGGCTCTGGAACAGGGAGCCGTCGGCTTGTCCAGCGGTCTGGATTATGTCCCCAGTCTTTATGCGGATGTTGACGAATTATCGGCGCTTTGCGAGGTGCTCACCGCCTATGGCGGTGTCTATGTTACGCACATGCGAGGTTATACTCCCGAAAAAGCACCGAGAGCGTTGGAAGAAGTGTTTACAATTGCCCGCCGAACGGGTTGCCCCGTTCACGTTTCCCATTTCAACTGTCTGGCTCGACAGACACTGCCTCTGTTGGAGACCGCCCGCCAACACCAGATCGATATTACCTTTGACCTGTATTGCTATCTCTACGGCAGTACGATTGTGGCGATGCTCACGCTTCCTCCGGAAGTCCTCGCGGGAGGAATCGATGCCACGTGTGAGCGTTTACGTCAGCCGGAAACCCGCCGCCAATTGGAAATTGCCTTTGCTCACCCCCGTTTTCCTATCGAGACGATCCGCCTGAGCAGCGTACCTCACCCGGACTGGCAACACTACGAAGGGTACCTGCTGGTGGATGCCTGCTGCGAAGCCTATCGCCTCACGGCCCCTCCCACCCTGCGGCAACTCGTCGATTTCACCTGCGATCTGCTCATCGCCACCGATTTGGCCGCCGGATGTGTCATCCGCCATTTTGCCCAACGCCAGGAACAGGACATACTCGACCTGATGCGTTCCCCGTGGATGATGGCTGGGAGTGACGGGATTTTTGTGGGGAGCCGGCCGCATCCCCGCGGCTTTGGTTGTTTCGCCCGCTATCTCGGCCACCATGTGCGGCGTCAAGATTGGACGCTGGAAGAAGCGGTAAGCAAATGCGCTTGGCATGGCGCCCGGCGATTTGGTCTGGCTTACCGCGGGCAGATTCGCGAGGGCTGGTTTGCCGACCTCGCCGTCTTTGACCCGCAGGCTCTGACCGATCACGCCACTTACGATCACGGCACCGCCTTGGCCACCGGTATGCAGCATGTTTTTGTCAATGGGGAACCGGTTTTGCTTCACGGCCAGCGCACCTCGGCCCGGCCAGGACGTGCCTTGCGGCGGGGACAGGCGTGAGCTAATCGGCTTCCAGAATCCGATCGCCGCAGGTTTTTCGCATTCCGGTCAGCCAACCCTGGAGCGGGCTAGTGTTCTCTGGAGCTAGACACAGGAACTTGCCCACTTCAACTTTTCTCGTTGATCCTCGGAAAATGCTTCACTCCCTTTGCGCATCACGCCGATAACACCAGCGATGACGCGCTGAAAGCGGGAGGGTCAGTTATGCGGTGGACCGTGCTGGGCTGCGGATGGCTCCTGATCGCCGCTGGATGCCATCACGGAACCCTAGCACCGGCCGGACCCGCCGGCATGCCCATGCCGATTGCCGTCCCCCCGCCCGGAGCTGTGCCGCGGGAACTCGACAAAGTCACTCTCCCGCCTTACGTCATCGAGCCACCGGATCAGTTACTTATCGAGGTCGTCCAACGCAGTACCGTTCCCGATATCGATGAAGCGGGCAAACCCCGCTTGGGGCCTGACGGCAAGCCGATCCTGAAAACGGTCACCGAACGACTTCCCGTGCAGCCGATTTCTGGCCCGTTCCAAGTCCGGCCAGATGGCTCGGTCGGCTTAGGGTTCTGGGGGTCCGTGATTGTCGCGGGACTGACCCTGGATCAGGCTGCAGAAGCCATACGACAACATATTGTCAAAAACCCTGTGCTGCGCGAATACGGCACGGCTCCGGAAAGCATCATCGTCATCGTGGATGTTCTCGCTTACAATAGCAAGCGTTATTACATCATCTACGATGGAGCCGGCTGGGGAGAGCAGGTGATCTCATTCCCCATCACGGGAAGTGAAACGGTCCTGGATGCCATCGCCAACGTTGGCGGTTTATCGGATATTGCCAGTAAGCGCAATATCTGGGTGGCTCGCCGTACGCCGCATCCTGGCCAACCGTGGCAGATTCTCCCCGTCGATTGGGTGGGGATTACGCAGCATGGCATCTCGATCACCAATTACCAGATTCTTCCAGGGGACCGCATCTACGTCAAGGCTCAGAAACTCGTGACAATTGACCGGATGATGGCTCGATTCCTGGCACCGATTGAGCGGGCCTTTGGAGTCACACTGTTGGGTGCAGCAACAGTCAATCAGATTCAAGGGCGAGGCTTCGGCTTCGGCGGACGCTAGGACGAAATGTAACCTGGCTTCTTCAGAAGTGTATACACTGGGAGCCACCTATTAGAACGACTCTATAGAGTGATACCATCATGACACGATCTATGTGGATCATAGCCGCTGGTTTGTGCCTGAGCCATTCCTTGCAAGCCCAAACACCGCTCCAGCAGTATGGCAGCAATTTGCCCTCGATTCCCTATCTTCCCCCCTCCGGCGCGATCAATCCCTACAACCTGATGCCGAACATTTATAATCCACAAACTCAGCCATTGAGTCCTTATTTGAATTTATTGTCAGGAATCAATCCGGGAGTGAACTATTATTACGGTGTTCGTCCGGGAACGTTGGGGATGAGTGTGGGACGAGGCGGCGGTGCTCCGTTCGTGGCTCCGGGAGGTCCTCGACCTCTGTTTTTCCCGCAATTAGCGGCGGCTCCGGACCCGCTGTCCGAGCGTGTTGCGGATGGGGATCGCATCTTGCCGCCAGCCGGCCATCCGGTTGTGTTCAACAACACTCTTGGTTTCTTCCCCACGCCGTTGGCGCCAGCGGGTGGTGCGCGTCCCGCGCTCGCCGGATTGGGCGCGGCCCGGTCCGGGACACGCCGCTGACTCTGGGCAGCTCGGCCCTTGGGGTCAAGCTGGCCTGTCAGAACTTTGGCACACGCCGGAGCTTGGGGTCAGGAGGATGATATGCGCTGGCAATTGGGTGTGGGTGGAGTACTTCTCGGAGCGGTTGCTGGCTTGGGGGCCGATCCTGCGGGGGACGCCCTCGACTCCTTTCCCCCTTCGCCCCCTCGCTCGGCACGCCTGCTAGCACCGCAACTTCTCGATGCTCAGGCGAAGGCCGCTTTCTATAAGTCAGAGGTGATTCGCGCCCAAGGGGAACCTTTACCCCCCCTCGGCATGACCCCTGTGCGCCGCTCTCCGATGGCATCCCCTCCGGCTCGCCCCGTCCAATCGCCCCCCCCTGCTTGGCTCCGAGGGGTCGCTGAAGCGGAAAGCGTCCTGCCCACCGCTGCTTCCGTACCATCCGTTTCCCCTGATCCTCACACCACTTCCGAAGCTCAGTCCGGCTGGACCAACAGAAGCAATCCTCAACCGCCCGCCGTCCGACTGTTTTCCAAACCCGCTTTTCTGGCAACTGGGACAACAAACGCCGCAGCGACGCCTCCCCCCTCCGCTCAAACTCCTTTCCGAGGCACCAACACCCAAGGGGCTACAATCTACGCTGGTCCGCCAGCTTATCGCTGGTACGGCTACGGAGCAGCCACTCCCCCCGCTTTTCTGGTACAATCCCACGGCCAATATCCCAGGGCTTCCGCCGACTGGTATCACATCACGGGAGCCACGGCGGGAGCCTTTCCTATGCCCGTGCTCGCTGCGCCGTCGCTGACGGATTCGCTCCCTGCGGCAAGCGGCAACTCTCGTTCCCAGCCACTCCCTACTCTGTCCGTCTCTCAGCAGGGGACACAGCCAGTGCCGCCCACCGGCACACTCCCGCCTCCTGTACAGCCCACACCGCCGATATTCCAGCCCTCGCGGAGTATACCGAGTGTTCATCATTCGATTCAGGGATGGCCTGCGTCAGCGGTGCTGCCTGCTATGTCCAGTCATGATTCCTCGCCGTCAGCTCCAGTGGCACCACTGCCTCTCGCGACATCTGCCGCTGTCCCGGCCATTGTTCAAACTCCAGCCCTGCCGGAGGCGTCTCACCTTCCGCTAGCGATGGAGGGAGTAGCTACCCCTTCACACTTGCCATTCTCGCCGCCGGTTCAGGAATCTCCACCAACGTCGCCCCCGGAACATTCACCTTGGAAGCCTGCCGCAGTGCGCCCCTCAGTCAGAGGAGTTGGTTTGTCCCCCCTTCCCTGACCGTGACGATCCAGATGAACATCCCAACCAGACCCTACGGCATGCGCCCCGCCTAGACCGCTGAGCATTCATTAAACTTCGCGCCCTGCTGGATGGCACGACGGGCAGCGGGACTAATCCGCGATTGGAAACTTTCTGGGTCAGTCTCCAACGGCGAGCCATCGCTTGGGAATCACGACACCTCGCTGAGATCGAACTACGGGAACGCCTGATGTCCTTACTTCCGCAGCCCACACCCGGCCTTCTCGACTTTCATATAATCACTGGATGAAACTCGCTTCGCCGCAAAATCGCCGAGCGTTCGTCCCGACTTGACAATCTCCCTATGAAGCTCATCATCGCCATCATTCCGCCGGATAAGCTCGATGCCGTAAAAGCGGCGCTCAATCAGGTCGAGGTGTTCCGCCTGACCATTCTCGATGTCCTCGGTTTCGGCCGACAGAAGGGTCAAACGGAAATCTACCGCGGTCACGAACTGACCATCAACATGCTCCGCAAGGTGCAACTTCAGATCGCCGTCAACGAAGACTTTGTCGAACCCACCGTCCAAGCCATTATCTCCGCGGCTCGCACCGGTCCCGAAGGACGCATCGGCGATGGGAAAATCTTCATTCTGCCCCTCGAAGACTGCATCCGAATCCGCACTGGGGAACGCGGCCCTGAGGCGATCTGACGCCCGTTCCCTTGCTCACCTGGATCACTTCCTTTGACGAGACGCCTTCGCAGCCAGTGCCTCACATCAGGATATTTGACAATACTTCGATCTTGATACATAATATCACATATACTCAGGAATACATCACGAAGTACATCAGGATTCCAACATAAGATTCCGGACTTTCTCGCGGAAAGGAAAAAGCGAACTCATGCTGGCTAAGCGAGGCGACTTGCTATCTCTACACTCCTGAGCCTTATCTCCCTCAGGAAAGGCCGGCTTCCCATCAATCTCCCTCGCCATGTTTGCCGAAGAGAAAAAAGGCCCAGTATTCTGCATGGAGGGCAGCGGATGGAAACCCAGCGGAAATTGAAGGGGCAAGGCACAAGGACGCTGATGTTGGCGGCGACGATGCTGCTGACGGCAGTGATGGCCCACTCGGCATCGGGGCAGCCCCCCGCACTCAGCGTCGAGGAGGCACTCCGGCGGCAGCCGAAATATCCGGGATTGCTGATCTCCACGCCCCCTGCGGAGCAGTGGAAAACGTGTAAGGTGGAACCGATTCTGAACCCGAAGGATGGGCGAACTCCCCTGGGGTACGTTGTGCGTGACTCCGCAGGCCTGCCTCTGCGTCAATTTGTCAGCTACGACAATCAAAGCTACAACATTGTGGCATATTATTACAACGGTGTGGAAGCATTTCGGGAGGTTTACCCCACGCGAACCACAGAGCCGGTGCAATACCGCTGGTTGGGTCCTAATGGCAGCAAATGGGGACTGGACCGCAATCGCGACGGCCTAGTCGATGAGTGGGTCGTCCTGTCTCCTGAGGAGTTGTCCCAGGAACTTCTGCAAGCGATCCTAACGCGTGACAGTCGACGGGCCGAAGCCTTAGCCCTTAACAAATCCAATCTCGATTACCTGGGAATGCCAGCCGATAAAGCGGGGCCACTTTTGGAACGAGCGGCACGAGTCGGCCAACGCGTGCTAGAGGCCGCAGAGCAACTGAAACTTTCCCCACAAACACGCTGGGGCCATCTTGAATTAGCCCCGCCTCAAACTATCCCCGGCGACACCTGGAATCTGCGCGATGACTGGATCACGCACAAGCAAGCCATGCTCCTCGTTTACGACGGTGAGACCGCACGGTTTTTGCCTCTGGGTGAAATGGTTTTAGTCGGACGGGCCTGGAAGCTAATCGATGGCCCCTCCCTCGGCCAAATGTCGACCACGTCCCAGGGACCGGTCATAACCGATGCCATTAAAGACCTTGTGGCTCAACTCCACGAAATCGATCAGCAAACTCCCACCCCCCCCACGGCCGAGGCGTTGGCCAGCCACAATGCTCAGCGGGTCAAGGTCCTGGAGCAAATCCTGGCGAAGCTTCCCGAAGGCCCGCAACAGGAACCGTGGCTACGTTTGCTCATTGACAGCTTGGGAGGTGCCGCCGAAGGGGATAAGGCTGATGGTTCCTATCTGGTTCGCTTACGGCAGTTGAAAGAACGATTGCACCAGGCCTCATCCCCTCTGGCCGCCCATGCGGCATTCCGGCTCCTGCTGGCCGAGAACAGCTTGGCCCTGCGCAGCGCTTCTCCCGAAAGTTTCGCCGCTGTGCAGGAGAAGTGGCGCAAAGCCTTGGAAGAGTTTGCCACAACGTATCCGGATAGCGAGGATGCACCGGAAGCGGTTTTGCGCTTGGCTATGGCCTTGGAGTTTACACCCCAAGGCGAATCCAAGGCCAGGGAATGGTATACGGTATTGACCACGCGCTATCGTCAGCATTCCCATGCCGCCAAGGCCGCCGGCGCCATTCGCCGCTTGGAAAGCGTGGGTAAACCGCTGAGTCTCACCGGCTCTCTCTTGGGCAACGGACAGACCTTCGACACTAGCAGTTTGCGCGATAAAGCCGTCATCGTGTATTACACGGCAAGCTGGAGCAGTACCTTGGCTGAGGATGCACGCAAACTGCAATCCTTGCTCCGGGACTACGGTCCGAAGGGACTCGAACTGGTCGTGATCAGCGTCGATGATGATGCCAAGGCCGCCGCCGAAGCTCTAACAGCCCACAAAATGCCCGGCATCCATCTCTTCGCTCCCGGAGGACTGGATAAAAGTCCCCTGGCCAATGCCTACGGGATACTTGTCGTGCCGCACATCCTCGTTACGGACAAGAAAGGGATCATCATCAATCGCGCCGCTCAGATGGCCACCTTGGAGGAGGACCTCAAGAAGGCGACACAATAGTCTAGAACTGGAATCATCAGCTTGGCCACCCACTTCGACTGAATCGTCAGGATCTAGCGATCCACTTCCGGCGTTCAGGGAACCCAGCGGCGTGCTGATCAGACACGGCTTTATGCTCACAATCTCCCTACAAAAACGGAAGTGGGAATCCCTATAATCCCTTGACTCCATGACAATGCCCCTAGAACGCGAAGCCTCCGCCGCGCGGTCGGCCCTGCCGAGCTGGAGCGGTAAAACCGTCTCACAACGGTTGCAGTTCATTCGCCGCTTGAGAGAACAACTCATTTGTCAGCGGGAGCGTCTCTGGCAGGCCGCTTACGATGATGTCCAGCGATCACCCCAGGAAGTTTTAGCTTCCGAATTGCTTCCTATTGCCAGCGCCTTGAAGTTTCTGGAACGGCATGCTCGGCGTATCTTGGCCCCCCGCAAAGTTTCGCTTTGGGATCGGCCGCTTTGGCTTTGGGGTTGTCGTGATGTTGTCCATCGCCGGCCTTGGGGTGTCGTGGGCATCATCGGTACGTGGAATTATCCTCTGTTTCTCAACATCGTACCCATCGCGCAAGCTCTGACAGCGGGGAATAGCGTCCTCTGGAAACCGAGCGAGCAGGCCCCGCGCTGCGCGCAGGCCATCGGACAAGTGTTCCAGCAAGCGGGGTTGGATCGCGATGTTCTGCAGATACTCCCGGCTACTCGCGAAGCAGGACCTCAATTGGCGGAGGCGGATATCGACTATCTCCTCTTCACCGGTTCCGAAGCGGTGGGGCGCCGCTTGGCCAGCCGTTTGGGGGAACGTCTGATTCCTTCGACGCTGGAGCTATCCGGCTGCGATCCGATGTGGGTCCTGGCCGACGCTGACATCGCCCTCGCTGTTCAAGCGGCTTGGTTTGGGATGACCTTCAATCGCGGCCAAACGTGCATCGCTGTACGGCGTATTCTGGTACAACGTTCCATTGCGGAGGCGTTTCATACCGCCCTGCAATCGTGGCTGGCCCGCGTCAAGCGGTCTTCCCCCCTCGCTCTCCAAACGCCGGCCCAAGAGGAGCAGTTTCACCGCCTGCTTGCCGATGCGGTGGAGAAAGGTGCCACCCCCCTCTTCGTTCCCAGCTCGGAAGCCGCTCCTGGCTGCCGGCCGACATTCCTCTGGAACACACCCGCTGAGGCCGCGGTGATGCGGGAACCGTGTTTTGCTCCCCTGGCTGCGATTGCCGTTTTCGACACAGTGGAGCAAGCCTTGGCTCTGACCCGGCAATGCCCCTCCGCTCTAGCAGCTTCCATCTTCACGAAGGACATGGCACTCGCACAGCATCTGGCAGCTCAACTGCCGGCGGGTTATGTGACGGTCAATGACGTCTTGGCTCCGACAGCTCATCCGGCCACACCCTTTGGCGGACGAGGCGCTAGCGGATGGGGCGTCACTCAAGGGCCGGAGGGATTGCTAAGTTTGACTGTGCCTCAAGTCGTATCGGTTCGCCGCGGTCGATTCCGCCCCCACTATGAGGAGGCCGTCCTGCCGCTTTCCTCTTCGACACATCAGATTCTGGAAGGCATGCTCCGCTGCGGGTATTCCCGAAGCTGGCGGGAGCGCTGGCGCGGGTTGAGGCAACTGCTCCGCGGCTTGTTCCGCCGCTGACTGATTATCTCCGGCCATCCAGGTCGCCGACGTTATGGAACTCCTCCGTTTATCCCCGCTGAGACTGCTTTCCCACGGTTCTCAGGCGGACTTTCGCATCGGGATGACAGTCGGTGTTTCAGACGGGCCATTGGTTGTCGGGGCCTCGGCTGTTTCAAAGACATACGAGGCGAGAGAGCGATATAGGTGTTCCCCTTCCGCCGTCAGAGTGAAACCCCGCCGCTGCATGACGATCCGGGCAGTTGCCAGTAAACGGTCCACATTTCGGAGCATTTTCAATCCGGCTTCACTGGCGCGATGAAATGCCGGAATGAAGCGGGGAGCAAAACTCGACATTGGCAGGACCTGGGCAAACGGACCCACCACAGTACCCGCATCGAGCAAGACGCCCAACCCAGTTTTGGCATGATCCCCGATGAAGGCCCCCACTTTCCGCCGATCTGTACAAATCTCTTTTCCTTGCAGAGGCACAGTCACGGGTGCATAGTCACAGCGCAGATCGCTGGTGTGCGTCCCAGCAGCCAAGTTGACCCAAGCGCCCACGTAACTGTGGCCGAGAAAACCTTCATGATATTTGTTGGTGTAGCCGATCACGATGCTGTTCTCCACTTCTCCGCCGATGCGGCAGTGGGGACCAATCGTTGTTCCACCTCGGATTTTCGCGCCGTAGAGGATGCTTCCGGCTCCGATGGCGCAGGGGCCTTCGATGCGGCTGAAGGCTTGCACGCAAACCCCCGCTTCCAGCACCACGGGTCCGGGTCGTGTATCGATCACCACTTGGGGTTCGATCTCGGCCGTCGGATGAACGTAGAGCCATTCACTTGGACCCAAAACGGTAACATGGCGGGATGCTTCCGGCCACCAATGGCCATAATCGCCTTCTGCGATATCCCGTGCGATTTCCGCACCATTGCAATCCAGCAACTCCCAGAGATAGGTGATGATCCGACCCGTCGCTGTTTGGGCCGGCCATTGCCTCCACCATTGCGGCGAGGCGAAACTGCCTTCTTCCAGCCAAGCCGCCAACTGCTCCGGCTCCAGCCAGGCATAAGTCCATTCATCGCCCAGCCACGCCACGAAGGGGCCGCCTTCCGTCTTGATGCGGACATGCCCTCCTGGCGGCAGCCATCGTCCATTGACCAGTAAGGTGGGAGCACGTTGCAACCATTGGGCATCATTGATCGCTTCCGCACAACCTTGGGACCGCAACCATTCGGCCACGTGAGACCGGCACCAGTATCCCACTTCCGTGGCCGACAGATAGCGCTGCTGTTTGGCCGCCAGCGTCGTGATGCCGCAGACCAGGTGACCGACAGGACGTGTCGCCACTAGCGGTTCCAAAGCTGCCACTCGTTCATCTTCGACCAGACACACACGCATCGCTTCCGCCCTCCCATCAGGACACGGGCCTACACTCTACTCCGGCGAGCATTTCGGAGGGAAGACGAATCTACCCTTCCACTTCCCGCCCCGCGAGCACCTGTTCGCGCCGGCATATATCCGATCCGATTGTTGATCAATTATTCTACTTATCATTAGTTTATCTTTTACATTAATCCATTTTTTATGAAGTATCGAAATAAACTCCGTCAACGATCCCAATAGGTGACTTTCCAACAGGCGACTTCCCAATAGGCGACTGATACCCAACTGTGAAAGAGCCGGTCATTTTTTACCCTCCAGCATTGGCAACTCTACCCGATGGCGGGGTGATCTCTCGCTCCGTGGGAAGGTTCCTACTCGAAGAGAAAACCCGATTCGCCGTCAGGTTATTGAAAGTATGTACAATAAAATCGAACTTGTCAAGTAAAAAATGGAAAATTTTTCACCTCTGGATAACGGCAGGTCCAGGGGCGGTGACTTCAGTCCTTTTGGAGGCCGGATGAGAAGCAGAAAAAAGCGGTCCTTTCTCGCTGTTCCAGCTTGCGGATGGGCATATTTCGAGGCAGCCCTGGCAGGTTTGCAATGTCTCGCAGCGTGGGGGCTGTCGAAGGGCTGATGATGTGTCCTCGGAAACGTCTCGTTCTGCATTATCAGGATGGTGTAGGCTAGAGTAGGGTCAGCATGGTCGGGAAACGGCCAAGTTGTTACGGATGTGGAGAAGTTCGGGAAGAACAGGAGCCATACCATGCGGTTAGGGGGTGCTTGGAGTCCAACGGGAGGGGGCGCGGGGATCATCGCGTGGCTCTTGTTATGGGGAGCGGGGGAGGCGCATGGCCAGCAATATGACCGACGAGCGCGGGATGAGCCGGAAGTGTGCCTGGAAGCGGGAGGCCGTTACGGAACGTGCGATGTGCTGGGTTTCACTCCGGATGGGAAATATCTTTATGCGGCAGGGGATGACAAGGTCGTGCGTCTGTGGCCCTGCCAAGCGGACGGAGACGGCCGCTTGACCCTGGACAATTCCGCCTCACAAAAACGGACATTACGCTGGCGAGCTTGGCGGGATCAGTTGGGCGGAATCAAGGCTGTCTCGGTGAGTCCGGATGGCCGGCGGGCGGCCGTCGGGGGATACGGCTTACGGATCAGTTCGGTGGCGATCCTGGATAGCAGCAGCGGCAAGACACTCGCCCTCACTTGGCCGCGTGGAGTGGAAGGACAAACGCATTTTGATGCTGTCACCGCTGTGGCATTTGATCCGAAGGGGGAACGTGTCGCCTTCGGAACGGCAGACGGCAGTTTGTGGCTCTGGAAACCGGAGAAACTCACTGTCCCCCAACCGGACGGCCGCACCTGGTCGGCTCCGCTATGCATCGGACGCTGTCCCTCTCTTGCCGCAGCAGGGGGAAGGACGCCTTACAATTTTCCGTGTGCATTACACTTTACCAACCGCCAAACCCTCTGGGCCGTGTCGTATGCCGGTCAAGTGGTGGCTTGCTCGCTCCCTGAAGGACCAGGTGAGGAACCGCCGCCCGAAGTCCCGCCTGTCCAGTTGCTCTTTCGGGTGCATCTCCCCCCCCATCCCCGCTATCCAGTGCATCAAGCGGCTTGGTCGCCGGATGGCCGGTGGCTCGCAGTCGCTCTGAAAGGTCCGTTGGTGCTGCTGCGTTCCGCGGATGGCCAGCAAACCGTGCCGCTGCCTTTGCCGGAGGATCACTTTCCGCGCTGTCTGGCCTGGCGCCGGGATGGGCGGATGCTTGCGGTGGGAGTGGGTAGTGCCCGACCTGCTCCAGCAGGCCAGCCCCGGTTCTATCTGGAAGGGAACGACCATATCCGCTTGTATGCTTGGGATGAAGCGTCGAAAGACAAACCAGCGTATCGTCACTGGCCTCATCCAGGGCGGGTCGAGGCGCTCGCTTTCCATCCGCAGCGGGACGACTACCTGGCCGTGGCCGGGGGGGACGCTGATGAGGTGGCCTTGTTGCGGATCACAGACAAGGGCGTGACACCATCAAGTGTTATTCGCGGAGCGGGCCGGCGACTCTATGGCGTCAATCTTTCGGAAGACGGAGCAATTCTGGGTATCCAGGTCCAGCGTCAGGAAGAGGCTTGGCATCCGAACGCGCGAGGGAAAGGCCCTTGGATACGCTACCATCTGGAACGTTTGCGGACCACGGTAGACACCACTCATCGCTGGATCGGCGTACGCGACACGGATCGGGGTTGGCGAGTCGTGCCGGACCAACACTCCCGTTTTGTCTGGTATGTCGCGCGTCCGGAGGCGGATGGTTCCGGCCCGCGCTGGCGTCTCGCCCTGGATGCGGATCAGGACCAAGCTCCGACCTGTTATACCTTCGTCCCCACTCCTGCCGATCGACCGCCGCGCTTGCTGGTCGGCCATTATTATGGCTGTTCCCTGTTCGAGATCGATCCGGCGCACGTGCGGCTCAACCCGCGCACGGGGCAGGCCGAGTTGCCGCGGAGCAAGCTTTACATTGGTCATGGCGCGGAAGTGAATGCAATTGTGGCGGATGCACAGGGTCAATGGTTTGTCACTGCTAGTTCCGACCAAACCGTGGCAGCGTGGAGCCTCGCCGACTGGCCGTCTCAGGCAGCCTTGGGAGCTAGTTTTGCCGCGCGCGACGGCCAACTGACTGTCACGGCAGTGGATGTCGGTTCACCCGCCTGGGAAGCTGGGTTGTCTCCTGGCGATACCATCGTGTTGCTTGCCGTCGACGGGGAATTGGTCTGGGACCGCCGCCGCCATCGACCGCCCAAAGGCACCATCCCGCAAGCCTTGGAGAAGCTGCGTCAGCCGCAATCGGGAATCGAGTATTTTTTCGCTTGGCAAGCCGGGAAGGCCTTGCGAGCCAGTCCGACACGCCTCAAGCAGCGTCCCCTGTGGAAATGGTTCCCGGTGTTCGATGAACAAGGACATCTTAGTGACAGCGTGCTCTGGATGTGGCACGGGAACTATTATTACACCGACTCCCCGCATGGCGACCGCTATGTAGGTTGGCACGTCAACGACGCTGCGGTGGATGGTACACCGCAGTTTCATCCTCTGGAGCGCTTCCAGCATCTGTTTTTGAAGCCGGAGGTCATCCGTCGGCTGCTACAAACTCGCTCGGTAGCGGAAGCCCTTCGCTTGGGCCGCGGTCAAAATCCCTTGCGGCAGTCCTTCCGGGAAGTGGAACCGCCGCCGCTGGAACTCGCCGTGGACGTAACGGAGGTCCGCGGTCCCGTCGTACCCTTGCGTTTGAGCGTGCAACTTCCGGGAAATAATCCCGATCTACTGCCGGAACGCGTCGAGTTATGGCTCAACGATTACCGCTATCGTACGTGGGACCTGCGTGGGCAAAGGTCATTCCAGGAGGCTCTGGAAGTGCCAGCGTCCTTGTTGCGAACCGGCGAGAACCAGATCACGGCGCTGGCATACAATCCCGCACGAGGCCGGGCGGAAGCGGTTCATTACTTGCGGAAAGAGACCACGCCACCCCAACCACGGCAGCTCTTCGGACTCGCTGTCGGAGTTAACGATTACTCCGCCCACCGCATGGCAGACCGAGTTCGTGCCCGTGGTCTGAGCGATCTGACCTATGCCCGCCATGATGCCGTGGCGCTGCGCCAAGCGTGGCTGGCTTACCAGGGGCCGAAGAAACACTTCACACGGGGAGAGTTGCAATTGTTGCTGGACGAGCAGGTCCGCCGTCCTTCCCTACACGAATCGCTGACCCAACTGGAAAAGCTCCAGCAGCAAGGCAAACTCCAGCCCGATGATCTGGTCATCCTGTTCTTCGCCTGTCACGGGGATGTAGTCGCAACGGAAAGGAAGGCTTCAACACCGGAATCCATCGTCGGATGGTCTAGCACCGCCGTGGAAGGTTCCTTTGTCCTCTGCTGCCATGACTATGCCCCGCAGGCCGCCTCCCGCACAGCGATCGGGGGAGAAGAGCTGGTGGCCGCCTTAAGCCGCCTGAATTGCCGCAAGCTAGTGCTGCTGGATGCCTGCCGTTCCGGAAGGACAGCCGAGGCGGGCTTGTTGCGGCGGCTGGTACCCCTGGGGCAGGGGCCGGCCATCATCGCGGCTTGCGATCTCCACGAGCAGTCGTATGAGGACGCCGCGTTGCAACACGGGGTCTTCACCTATGCCATTCTGGAAGCACTCGGCCAGCGTTTTCGAGCGGCGGATCGCAACTCTGACGGAACCCTCACCGTGGAGGAACTTTACCAGTACGTATCTCGGCGCGTACCGGAGTTGCTGCGCGAAAGCGGCGTGGAACACCAGCAGCATCCGGTCTGTTTCCCGCCCCCCCATGCACTGCCTCACCTGCCCCTGGTGGCACGCTGAGGAAGGTCACGGTGTCATGAAACTGGACTCGCCCCTGACCTGGAACGCAGGAATGCCGCCACGATTCCAGGGTTTAACCGAAGACTTCGCAGAGGCGCAGGTGTTGCTCGATCGTCAGGTCTTCTGCGCGTGCCTGACCATCGATGCCTAGGGCGCGGAGGCGGGCATCGACGGTGGCTTTATCCTGCCGGCCGCGAGGCCAGCCGGTCAGAGCCTGGCGCAGGTTCTTGCGCCGGTGAACAAACAGATCGCGGAGATAGGCGCGGAACCGAGGCACATCCCCCACCCTGGCTCGCCGGGCGGGATCGGGACGGATGCGAACGATGGCGGAATCAACCTGCGGGCGTGGGAAGAAGTTGCTCGGCGCCACCTTGCGGATCACCTCGACTTCCGCCAGGCTCTGGACCAGAATTGAGAGGGCGTTGTAATCCTTGCTGCCCACCTCGGCTCGCAGACGCTCGGCGATTTCCCACTGCACCATGACAACAAACCGTTCGATATCTTCGCGAGCAATCAGCAGATTGCTGATTACCGGGGCAGCAATCACATACGGCAGATTGGCTACTACCTTCCTCCGGCTGCAGGAGAAGGCCTGAGCCATTTCATCCCAGCTTGCGAGCAACTGGGGATTCATCTGGTTTTTGTTGGCCAAGGCGTCCCCCTGCAGAAAACGCACGTGGGGGCGAGGGCCAACCACCTGCTGGGCAATGGCGGCTAAAGCCGGATCGATCTCGATCGTCACCACGGCTCCGGCCTGATCAGCGAGCTGCGCGGTGAGTGATCCGGTTCCCGTGCCGACTTCCAGTACGGCGTCGCGCCGATCCAGCTCCGCACTGCGTACCAGCAGGTCCAACAGATTCAGATCGATCAGGAAGCTCTGCCCCAGCTTGTTCTTGGCTTGAATCCCATGGGCGGCGAGCAAGTCCCGCAGATACCGCAGCGTCTGGCGGGGCGATGCTGCCTTCGCCTCCCCTGCCGCTGAGTCCGGCTCTGCTCCCATCTCCTCAGAGGGTGGAGGAATCTCCGCAGCACGATTGACCTGAGCCGGTGGTGTAGCCTCCTGCCCCTCTGGCTGGCTCACCGTTCCCGAATGATCCGACTGGCTAGTCATGGCATCTCGCTCAATGGGCATTCGCTGATCCGACATAACGGCGCACCAAACGACAAATATACTTGGCAATGAGGTCAAATTCGAGATTGACTGCGGCCCCTACACTCTTGCGCCCCAGTGTGGTCACAGCCAGAGTGTGGGGAATCAACATGATACGGAAGTGATCCTCGGTACAGGAGACAATGGTCAGGCTAACACCATCGACGGCGATCGACCCTTGCGGCGCCAGGTAATCGGCAAATGAGGAGGGGTAACGGATGTCCACATAGCGCCATTCTCCCTCGTGAGCTTCCGCGACGATGGTTCCCACGGTATCGACATGTCCAGTGACCAGATGGCCGCCCAAGGGGTCTCCGGCACGCAGGGCGGGTTCCAGGTTCACCATATCTCCTGGCCGCAGTTGGCCCAAGGTGGTGCGTGCCAGCGTCTCCGGCCCGACCTGGGCGGCGAAGCCATCCCCCTCTTTGGCGGCGACCGTCAGGCAGACGCCATCGACAGCGACGCTATCTCCCACTGAAAGTCGTTCCACAAGCGGCGTACCACCAATGAGCATTCGCCGGCCACTCTGGTCGCCCGTCTGCCAGCGGACCATTCCCATCGCCTGGACCAATCCTGTAAACATGGTTTCTCCTGAATCCAATCGTGTCCGTTCCTCTGGCTCCTGGCATCTTTGTTGCTCCCATTTACATTATCCCTGGCAAGACAAAAACACCGATGAAAGAAATCGCCGCCGCCATCACCTGCGGGAGTACATCGAAATGGGCATGCTGGAGCATTGGCATCCTGTGGCTCGCAGTGCCGACTTGAGGGGGCAACCGCTTGAGGTGCAATTGGCGGGTATTCCGATTGTCCTATTCCGCACTCGAAGCGGGCAGGTGGGCGCCCTGTCCAACATCTGCCCCCACCGGCGTTTCAAGCTCAGTGCTGGGGAAGTCGTCGGCGAGCGCTTGCGCTGCCGCTATCACGGCTGGACGTTTTCTCCCGACGGTCAAGGCGAAAGTCCTGCGACGCCCAAACTCCACGCTTGCATTTCTAGCTATGAGACCCGCGAAATCCACGGCCTCGTCTGGATCAAACCGCGGGACAGCCAGGCGGCCTTCCCCGCCATCGAAGCCGAGGGATTTTACTACATCGGCACGTTCGTGCATGACGCCCCGGCTCCGCTAGAGCTGACCGTGGACAACTTCAATGAAATCGAACACAGCGGCACCGTCCACCGCACTTTCGGCTACGATTTGGAGCGGCTGCACGAAGTCGTGGTGGAGTACCAGGCGAATGACGACACCGTTTGGGTGCGCAATCGCGGGCCGAGCAAGCGGATTTTCTGGCTCTATGCCCTTTGGCTGGGCTTGCGCCGCGGCGATCTGTTCCACGATCACTGGACCACCCGCTTCTCCCCTGTCCACTCCGTCTTCGACCATTGGTGGACCGATGCCACAGGCCGCTGCGAACGGATGGTCCGCTGGCGTGTCTATGTCTTCTATGTTCCGTGGGACCAGCAGCGCACACGCGTCTTCTCCATCGGCTTTGCCCGGTCCCGCTATCCTGGTCCCACTGGAGGATTGCGCCTGATCCGCTGGCTCTTCCGCCGGGAACTGGATCGGGAAATCCGCAACGATGTCGCCATCCTCCACAATCTGGCCAGCTATGAGACCGGGATCGCCGGCCTCAAACTCGGACGTTTCGACAAGGTCCTCGGCCTGACCCGCGAGCGGATCGAACGCATCTACCGCCGAAACGGAAAGCCGCTGAGTGGTTCCTGGCAAGGCGATGACATGTCGGAGGGAGGCCACCCTCCCGCCGTTTCGACTCTCCCCGCGAGGAACGGTTCGCATCTACCACCGGAAACAACGGGGTGATGGTCCGGAAAGCAGCCTATCGGGACCGCTTCGGCAGCAGGGATTGGAAATCATGTGCCGTGCTGCCAAGAGGCGGCGTAGGCCTTTTGGTCCGGCGTCATTTCGTCGATGGCAATCCCCATGGTCGCCAACTTGGTGCGGGCCACATATTCCTCGATTTCTCGCGGGACATCGTGGACCTTGGGGGCGAGCTTGCCGCGATTTTTGACGCAGTATTCGGTGGCCAGCGCCTGAGTCGCAAAGCTCATGTCCATGACGCTGGCGGGATGCCCTTCGGCAGCGGCCAGATTGACTAGCCGCCCGGAGCCGATGACGTAGATACGGCGCCCGTTCTTCAGGCGATATTCATCGACTTCCGGCCGGACTTGAGGGGTAAACTGCACAGTCTCTTCCTTCAAGGCGACCAGATCAATTTCGACATCGAAGTGGCCGCTGTTGCACACCAGAGCGCCGTCTTTCATGACCAGGAAATGTTCCCGGCGAATGATATGCTTGTTGCCGGTGACGGTGATGAACAGATCGCCGATGCGGGCCGCCTCACTCATGGGCATCACCGCGAATCCATCCATAGCCGCTTCGAGAGCACGGATGGGGCTGACTTCCGTCACGATGACCTGTGCTCCCAGGCCGCGGGCACGTAGGGACACCCCTTTGCCGCACCAGCCATAGCCGGCCACGACCACCTTGCGGCCGGCCAAGAGCAAATTGGTCGCGCGGATGATCCCATCGATTGTGCTCTGTCCCGTGCCGTAACGATTATCGAAGAAGTGTTTGGTTTCCGCATCGTTGACGGCGATCACAGGAAACTTGAGGACGCCATCCCGTTCCATAGCGCGCAAGCGGATCACGCCGGTGGTCGTTTCCTCCATGCTGCCGATGATGTCGTTGAACAACTGCTTGCGCTGTTCGGGGCTGAAACGCTCGGCCCATTCCCGGACCGGCTTTTGGTGGGTGCTGAGCAAATCCAGGCGGTCAATAGCAATGAAGATCATGGCCGAGACCAGGTCCGCCCCGTCGTCCATCGTGATATGGGGACGATGGTCCAGTGCCATCGCCACGTGCTTGTAGTAGGTTTGGGCATCTTCTCCGTGGATCGCAGCGACGGCGATGCCGAAATCCCGCACCAGACTCGCCGCCACATCATCCTGTGTGGAGAGCGGATTGGAGGCGATCAGCATCAGGTCCGCGCCGCCGGCTTGCAGGGTTCGGGCCAAGTTCGCCGTCTCCGAGGTGACATGCAAGCAGGCCGCCATGCGCAGTCCTGTCAGCGGCTTCTCGCGGGCGAACCGTTCCCGAATCTGTGCCAGCACCGGCATGTCCTGGTCGGCCCAGCGAATGCGCCGCAATCCCTGATCGGCCAATTCTGGACGGGCTATGTCACACTTGCTACTCGGTGGCTTCGTGGTGGAACTCATGGATTCCCTCGACTTGTTATCTCCTCAACCTGCGGATAGCCTGAGTAAGTGTTATCCACACGCTCCCCATTCTCAGGTGCCATCGTTGTATGGGAAAAGATGGCCTTGTCGAGACGGAGCTGTTCCCTTGGCCGCAGCACTCAGGCGGGACACATACTCGTAGTAGCCGCGCAAAGGGAACTTCCGAGCCGTGTTCTCCGAAGACATGTACCGGACTTTGCCGAAGACGGGCCGCTCCGGAGTCCAGGGCCGATCGAATAAACCAAAGCACCAAAGGATGCCGGTGTACGAGTTGGGGTCCCGCCCATCCAGAGCGTATTTGTTGTTGAGATGTTCCAGGATGAAGTAGGCTTGGAGCGGCGAAGGGGACCACTCCAGGACCTTCTTCCCCCACAACATGCGGAGATAGTTGTGGATGCGTCCGGTCAGGAGCAGCTCTTGCTGGGCGGCATTCCAGAGGGGATCGTGTGTGTCCGCATGCTCGAATTGCTCCAGATCATAACTGTAAGGACGGGGGTCTTGTGCATGCTGCTGCAAGGTGGTATAGGCCCACTTCGGCAGCACCAAGGCCAGTGGATCGCTGGATCCCGTAGAAAAATCCCAGCGAGCAAAATGGAAGTGCGGCGGATGCGCTCCCGTATGCCAACTGACCGTTCCCGGTGGCTGGCCCGTCATAGCCAACACCTGGGGGCGGAAAAAGTAGTGCCAGACGTAGCCGACATCCCGCCAGATCAAGCTTTCGTCGAGAAAAGCGTTGATATTAGCATCACGGCAGAAGAATCCTTCGCGCCGTCCCGCTGCACTCCTGTCTAGCTCGTCTAGTGACCAATCGGGACCTAGTACCGCCTCGACCACTTCCTGAATGCTAATATGCCCCCAGCGTAGATAGGGACTCAAGCCGCTGGATGCCCCCTGCTGCGGATCGCTCGGTTGATTGCGCTCCGCAGCGTAGCGACTCAGTCGATGAGCCACGAACTCACGAAGACGAGCTTGGCCAGCTTGAGTGCCACCAGGAGTCGCTGGCACAGGGGGAACGGACTGATCGATACCAAGCCGGGACACGGCCGTGGTTAGGTCCTGCGGGACATCCCAAACAGGAAAGGGAGGCGTAACGGTTCGCCTCACAAAAGCGGGGAAATCCGGAACGCTCGCCGCTCTCTGCTGCCAGGCTTGGGGAAAGTGACGGTGCCACCGCGGGCGCAAATGGGCGGCAGCACCCGGCAGCGGTCCCAACTGCCGCAGGGGAATCAGTCCGTTGCCATCCACACAGAGCAAAGGTACGTGAATCGAGCCTGCCAACGCCTGAATATGGGCTGGCACAATGTAGGCAGGGTAATCATCGGTCACCACGAGGCAGGCTTGGGCTGCCAAGCGTCGGACCAAACCGTGCCCTGGATAATCCGGCGTTTCCACAAATGGCCAATAGGTCAAGCCGTAGTGGCGTGCTGCCGCGGCATTGTCCCGCATTCCCTCCAGGGCGAAGACGTGAAGCCGAGCATTGGCCCAGGGATAATGCCGCTTCAACCCCTCGTAAATGACCAAAGGCTTGTGGAGTCGGACCGCCCAATACCCCGCCACGTCCAGGGCATGATTGCAATGCAGACGGCGGCTGGTCTGCATCCAGTACAGCACATACTGGCCGCGGGGATCGGGAGAACGATCGTTGACACTGCGAATCCGATCCGGACTCGTCCGCCCATGATCTGAGGTCGGCATCTTCCTACCTCCCGCAGGGCACACCTCAGCTTGGAGCTAAGGGGTTCTGAATCGCAGGGTGATCTCCGCCCCCTGTTAGCCGTCGGATCAACCGCTAGAACAATTCATAGTCACCATGAGCCGCCCCGTTCTCGAAGTGATTCATGTTCGCAAGAGCTACGGCGACACCGTCGCTCTGGACGATGTTTCACTGACGGTGAATGAAGGGGAATTGTTCGGATTACTGGGGCCGAATGGGGCGGGTAAAACCACGCTCATTTCGATACTCTGCGGCTTGCTCGATGCGGATGGAGGGGAGGTCCGCCTGTTCGGCCAGACGTTCCATCGCCGTCGCCGGGACCTGCGCCGATGGATCGGACTAGCTTCCCAGGAACTGGCCCTCTATCCCGATCTGACGGCGCGGGAAAATCTCCGCTTCTTCGCCCGTCTCTATGGCCTGGAGGGTTCGGAATTGGAAAGCCGAGTCGCGGAGATGCTCCAGGCCGTCGGGCTGGAGGAGCGGGCCGAGGAGCGGGTGGCAAGTTTCTCCGGAGGCATGAAACGGCGGTTGCATTTGGCCGCTGCGATTGTCCACCGCCCCCGCTTGCTGTTTCTTGATGAACCGACCACGGGGGTGGACCCCCAAAGCCGCAATTACATCTTCGAGTTGATCCGGACCCTCAACCGCGGCGGCATGACAATTGTGTATACCAGTCACTACCTGGAAGAGGTGGAAGCCCTCTGCCCGCGTCTAGCCATCCTTGACGACGGCCGTCTCCGAGCGTGCGACACCCTTCCCCGCCTTCTCGCCCTGCTCGATGGCCAGCTTTTGCTGACGGTGGAACAGGCCAACCGCGACTTCCTGGAGCGGCTGCCCCTCCTACCCGGCGTCAAAAATGCCGTGCAAAAAGATGGACGTTGGGAAATTCTCACAGACCATGTCGCGGAAGTCCTCCCCCGCGTCGTGCGCTTGGCGGCGGAAGTCGGCGTCCAGATCACGGCCATCGATGCTCGGCCGCCTTCCTTGGAACGGGTCTTCCTCCATCTCACCGGACGCGAACTGCGGGATTGACCCCGCCGGTCATCACTCATTGACCCCTCCTGCCGATCGCTCTGGACGCAGGCCGCTTTCCCGGTTATGCCTGGGAATGCTTCACTGTTTCGAATTGGCACTTACCCGTTTGCGGGTTCGACACGAGGCTTTCCGTGATGACCTACCGTCAGAAACGCTGGACGGCGTTCGCCTTGCCGATGATCCTTCTAGTTGCGGTGCTTGCCATCCTCACCGGACTGATCAAGGCTGAACCGGCTTTTTATCGGCAAGTATCCCCTCCCGACACCTACGACACGCGGGAGAAAGCCTCCCACTTGGTCACTCGCATCCAGGATTTCAAGTACGAAGTTCGGACCCGACCCGCTTGGGGCATCCGAATCGGAGCGGAGGAACTCAACTGCTTTTTCGCGGAGATGATGGGACCGCGAGGAAGTTTTGCCGGTTGGCTCCCGTCGGGATTCCACTCCCCCCGTGTGGCCATCGTGGGCGACCGACTCCACTTGGGAGTGCGCTACGGACAGGGCTGGTGGAGCACAGTGATCTCTTTGCAATTGCGAATCTGGCTGGTGGCGGAAGAAATCAACGTCGTGGCAGTGGAAGTCTGCGACTTGCGGGTCGGACAATTGGGCATCGCCCGGCAATCCATTCTGGATGCTCTTAGCGAGGCGGCCCGCGCTTCCCACATCGATGTTACATGGTATCGGCACGGGAGTAACCCCGTGGGGCTGTTCCGGTTCTTTCCGGACCAACCGCATCCCGTGTCGCAAATCCTAACTTTGGAAGTCCACGACGGCAACCTCACGGTGGCGGGCCGCACGCGGGTTGAAGCTGTGGCACCGCCTCCGTCCAAGCCGTGAACGCCGCCCGATATTCCCCGACCTCACCTCCTTCCACACGCCACAAGCGGCAACGAACCTGCCAGCGCTGACCCCACAGGTGTACCACCAACTCCTTCGGACACGGCATCACGCCAGTGTCGTCTCCTCCCGCCGGCTGCTCGACCCCTTCGGCTTGGTCCCCGACCACCGCCACAACCTCATACACCCCGGCATCCCAACGGCGGACCACCCCCCGCCCTCCGCTCACTTCCCCTTCGTAATCCAAATAAATCCGCCGGTGATCCGCGTTGATTTCCGCCCGCATCGTTACCCCGACGGCTGGCTCCTCCCACAACCGCCATGCACGAAGAACCGCCCCGACATCCAGCAGCAAATCCCAGTGGACCGCAGGCCAGTTGTGCTCTAGGATCACGTATCGCCGCTGAGCCATCCCCCCACCCCTACCTGAATCAAAGATCAAATTCCCCAGCCGCCTACCACACTTCTATCCTCCCCACGAAGATTCCCCTTCACCCGTACCTACAACTTCCGTTACATCCAGTTTATAATGGGGACCGAGACGGGATACCGCGGAATGGGAAAGGGCCGCTGGTGGGAACAGGTATCGCGCCGGTGACACAACTTCCCAAACCCGCCGCATTGCATGGGGAACTTCGGGGGTGGGTGGCTGTCCCCTGCCGGAAAGCGGAGGAAGAGCTGAGACCAGCACGAGGTCGAGCCGCCATCGTTTCCCCTGAATGCTCAATTGAGGGGCAAACTCTAGCAGAGGAATAGGCGCCATGTCCAAGGCGAACAAGGAGAAGAAAAAGTCGGCGGAAGAAGGCATCGACATCATCTGCCGGAATCGCCGTGCCACGTATGATTTCGATATCTTGGACCGCCTGGAGTGCGGCCTGGTTCTGCAAGGAACGGAAGTCAAAAGCCTGCGGGCCGGCCATGCTCAGCTCGACGACGCCTTCGCGCGTGTGGAAGATGGCGAAGTCTGGCTCTACGGCTTAGAAATCCCCGAATACGAATATGGGAATGTGCTCAATCACAAGCCCAAGCGCCCACGCAAGTTACTCCTCCACCGCCAGCAGATTACCCGCTTTGCCGCTAAGGCCCAACAGGAAGGACTGACCCTGATCCCGCTGCGGCTGTACTTCAAAAACGGCCGGGCCAAGGTGGAACTTGCCCTCGCCAAAGGCAAGAAGAAATACGACAAACGGGAAGCCCTCCGTCAGCGGGATGCCCAACGCCAAATCGACCGGACGCTCACCGCCCGGCGGCGCCGCCACATGCCTCCGCTTTGATCCTTTCCCCCTCGGTCAACCTCCCGCCACCTATCTGCCGGCCTGACTTTATCCCGTATCTTTCTCACCCCTAAGCTCTTACACCATTGTCTCAGCTCATCCGCAGCTCCCCCCCGCAGCACCTCAATTGCACCCTGCCAAATAAATTCTCGATTTCGACGAACCAAATCCCTAGATGCCGCCTCTTGATCCTGTGGAAGGACGAATGGGGGAAACCCCGGAGGTCCGGCCGTTCCACCCTATCTTCTGGGAGAACTTTCAATGACGCACGTGACCCCAACTTCTGGCCAAAGCAAAGTCCCGCAGAATGGAGCCAATCCGCAGACCGCCCCAGCCCTGCCATCCTGGCTCTACTGGGTGCTACTGACCACGGGCGTGCTCACTGGCGTCTTGCTCGTCAGTTGGGTCCGCGGGCAAGCGGCTCCATCGTCCGAGCCACTCTCCGCCCCGGAGAAGACGACCCAAAAGCGACCATCGCTGGAAGAACGCATCCGCAAACATGAAGAAGAAGCACAACGGCTCTGCCAAGAGGCCCTCGATCGGCAGATGCAGGCGATTCCACGTTTCTTCGGCGATGCGAAACAAGGCTGCCCGGAATTCGCTGGTTATGCACTGGGTTGGGGCAGCACCCGCCGTTGGCTGCAGGACCTGCTCCCCTTCGGAGATTGCGAGAAGCATAAACGCTTCCTGGAAGAAAAGTTTGCGGAATGCATTTTCGCCCCAGAAAGCCTCGAAAAAGTCGTGGAGCAAACGATCGATGCGTATCTGAAAGAGGTGGAGCAAATCGAAAACAACTTGCTTCTGAAATTGCAGAAAGGCGCCAATGATTTTCCTGTTCCTTTGGTCAAATGGAACCGGGAGCAAATCCAGGAAAAGTACAGAAAAACTCTGATTGTGGTTTGTCAGCAGGCAGAAGGGAAACTCCTCTACCACGATGCGACCATGCTGGCAACATTCGCAATTCGCAAAGTGATCATTAGCCGTATCAGCATCAACAATACCCGTGGACCGCTCACCGCTGCGGTCACTTTTGGGATCCAATTATTTGTGAGTGCGGCGGTGAATTGGATCATCACAAGCATTTTCGATCATAGGGGTGAACTGGCCGAGCAGATGGCGACTCAACTCGATGAATTGGAAAAAGAGATCTCCAAAGCAGTTAGGGCAGAACTGCAACAGTTTGCCGAGGAGCGCAGCGCCGTCCGGCAAGCCGCATTGCAGAGCCTGCTCACTCCTACGCCCCAGCGGGATCAGGAGTGATCAGAGGATCCTATCTCCGGGCCAAGATCGGAGAAAGTGCGATGAAGCGACATGTGGTATTTGGGAGCGCGTTGTTGGCAGTGGCGTTGCTGGTGGTCTTATTGGGAATCTTGCCCTGCTGGGGCCAAGGCCGAGCTGCCCCGGCGCGCGAGACAGCGGAATATATTGCCAAGAAATTCGGGCTGCGGTTATCCGCACAGGAATTGCAAACCTTAGCTGGCCGACTGGAACGCCTCGCCGCCCGGCATGGGGAGGACGCCTACACCGCCGCGCGCAAAGTTGGCCCCCAAGTCTTCCACTACGTCGAGCAGGTGGGGGAACAACACGCCACCCAAGTCATCCGGCTCCTGGCGCGGTACGGGGATGAGGCTGCTTGGGTCGTTCAACGTCCTGCGGCAGTGATTTTGACCCGCCAACACGGAGATGAGGCGGCCCGTGCTCTGATGCGCCACGGAGATGTAGCCATGCCGGTGATCCAAGCTCAAGGGGCACCCGCAGCGCGGGCCTTCTCCGTACTGCAACAACTTCAGAATGGCCGCCGCCTCCGCATGATGTTCGACAACGGCAGCCTACAACAGATCGGCCGGAACGAAGAATTGTTGGAAGTCATCTTCCGCTACGGCGATCGGGCCATGGAGTTCATCTGGAAACATCGCAAGACGCTGACCTTCGCTACAGCCCTGGCGGCCTTCCTGAAAGACCCGGAACCTTTTCTCGACGGCATCAAGGACATCACGCAAATCCGCTAGAATGCTCGGAGCTTGGGACGGAAAGCGCTGCGAAGGGAATCGCCCTTGAATAAGAGCGACAAGCTCGGCCCCCCGAAAATCGACCTCACAGACCACAGAGCGGGATCAGACATCGCGGGACTGATCCTGCTTCCATTTGGAACAGGTCATCGGATAGATATCACTTCTTCCGCCCAAGGGGGAATCTAACTGAACCATATCACGACAGGGTGGGGGAAGGGTCTGCCGTTTCGCTGGCGTTTTTGGACGCAGTCTCAGGGCTAACCGAATGGGTTGGGGACGGGAGCGGTGGAAGGACATCCGTTGAGTAGAGACTGAGGGAGCGGGTTTCGCCCGGTGGAGGGGTGGTTGCTACTGCGAGGGCATAGCGGGAGAGCCATTCATCGATCCGCGCTCTGAGTTCGGCATGGGCGTGGAGCCGGGCCTGTTGCAAGGCGGTGACAGCAGCAGGACCGATGCTGCGTAAGGTCGCCGAAGCGACGGCCCGCGTCCGCATGTCGGGATCGGCAATGAGAGCCACCAGGGACGGAGCCGCCGGAGCCGCCAGAGGTCCGAAGCGCTGCAAGGCACCCGCCGCATCCCGCCGCACACTGCCATCCACATCTCGCAAGGCTGCGATGAGCATGCCCATCGCCGGCCAGGCCGGTGGATCGAAATCTCCCAGGGCACGAGCGGCCCGCCGCCGCACGCGGGCCGAGTCATCCTGCAACGCCCTTACTAACGCTGCAATCCGTTTCGATGAGCCTAAAGGTAGCTCGGCCAGAGCTACCACGGCCAACTCCCGAACGTAAGCCAACGGGTGCCGCAAGGCATGAACTAAGATCTCAAACGCTGTACCCACCTGGGAATCCGGAATGCCATGGACCATCACGGCCATGACCAGACGTTGCATCAGGGCGGGTGGTAACGGGGGCGATACGGTTTCCATACTTCCACCGGGCGACAGGGATCGTGGGACGTTTTTTACTTCTGGGCACGGCATGTCGTGCCTCGGATCATCACCAAGTCTAGATCACATTTTCCCCCTGCGCCGACGGGAGTTTCTCTCCTTGGGATCAGCCCAACCCACCCTCTGCCACTGATAACACAGTTTTTCACACCCATCAAAACCTGACTCCGTCAAGTGATTTCCCAGCGAAGGCGGGATGGGGTATTGTCCCAACCGGTTCCTGTCCTCCGGCTTTGCTGAGGCATCTCGGTAGAATCCGAGGGATTAGAAAATTCGATGGCATCCCCAGGACTGGGAAATCAGGTCACCCTAGCCAGCTCCCGCGGACAGATCCCACCCGCAGATATAAGCCATTGGCAAAGGGGAATGGGATACCAAGGAGTCGTTCATGAGCAACGGTGCAGCCGGAAGGTATTACGTGGGATTAGATGTGGGCGGTACCACGATGAAGGCGGCAGTGGTGGATGATAATGGCCGGCCTCTCACGGAACCCGTGGCATTACCCACACGTCCTGAGCGGGGCCAGGAAGCGGGACTGGAAACCATGTGCGAGACGATCCGACAGGCGATCGCTGCCGCCCGTTTATCCCTGGAAGCCATCACGGCCATCGGGGTGGCGACCCCCGGTTTGATGGACATCCGTGCGGGAGTGATTCTCGATCCGCCCAACCTCAAGCCGTGGAAGAATGTGCCCGTCCGGGAACACATCCGCAAGGTATTCGGCAAGCCAACGGCCTATCAAAATGATGCGAATGCCGCGGCCTATGGCGAGTTCTGGGTCGGCGCGGCTCGCGGCTGCCGCAGCATGGTCTTGTTCACCCTGGGTACCGGCGTGGGGGGAGGAATCATTATCGATAATCGGATCATCGAGGGGGAACACAGCCACGGCGGCGAACTGGGACATTTACGCATTGCCTTGCCGGAACAGGGCCGACTCTGCGGTTGTGGAGCGCGGGGGTGCTTGGAGGCTCATGCCAGTGCCACAGCAGTCGTCCGGCGGACCCGTGAAGCCCTGGCGGCCTGGCGCGGCCCCACGCGCCTGCGCGATTACTACACCGCCACAGATGCCGAACTCACCACTCGCGTCATCTTTGACCTGGCCGAAAGTGGCGATGCCCTCGCACTCCAGATCGTCGATGAAACCGCCTATTATCTCGCCTTGGGAGCCACCGCGGTTATTGCCGTCGTGGACCCGGAAATGATCGTCTTCGGCGGCGGCATGGCGGAAGCGGGGGAGGGCTTCCGAGCCAGGATCGATGCCTACGTTCGTCGTTTCGGCTTACCCTATCCGAGCCGCCAGGTCCGCATTGCTTTAGCAGAACTGGGAGCAGATGCCGGTGTCATTGGAGCCGCGGGTTGCGCCCGACAACTGATCCTCGGCGATGGTCGGATTTGACTCCGTTACGGGTGGTCTCCGCGGCGAACTCCCGGCTGCCAGGGCTGTGGTCTTTCGCTAGCATTTCCCCATCCCGCCGGTGGACGATCCTTCCCGGCGCCAGAGGTGAACTGAGCCTGAACTCAGACATTTGCACTCGGATCAGGACGGAAGCCTTCCATGCGTGTCCCGCTGTCATGGCTGCGCGAATACGTTCAGCTCCCCGCAGACTTGCCCGCCTTGGTGGAACGCCTGAGCCGAGCCGGGCTGGAAGTTACCGCTGTTCACGCCTATGGCGTGCCTCTGCCGCCCGGTTTACCGGCACCTCAGGCGCCTCTGGTCTGGGAACGAGATAAAGTCCTCGTCGCCCGCATCCTCAACATCGCCAAGCATCCCGACGCCGATAAGCTCAAACTGGTGACCGTCGAATATGGCGCGGACCAACCCAAGACAGTAGTGACCGGTGCTCCCAATATCGCGGTCGGCGAATCGGGGCAGGTGGTCATCCTGGGCTTGCGTGGCTGCCGCTATTTCAGCATGGACAAGGAAGGACGCAAAACCATCGCCACCTTGGAACCGCGGACCCTCCGCGGCATCCTCAACGATGCCATGTGCATGTCGGAGTTTGAACTGGGACTCTCCGAGGATCACGAAGGGATTATTCTGCTGGACCCCGCAGAAGCTCCCCCTCCCGGCACTCCTGCCGCCGATCTGCTGGGAGATGTCGTGTTGGAGATCGATGTACTCCCAAGCATGGCACGCTGCCTGGGTCTAGTCGGCCTAGCCCGCGAAGTGGCCGCTCTGACGGGATTGCCTCTGCGCCTGCCTGTGGCGAATTATCCCACCACGAGCGAATCCGTCGAGCGCCACGTCCGCGTCTCCATTGCCGATGTCCAGCTCTGCCCCCGCTACATCGCGGCTGTCATTCGCAATGTCCGCGTTGGCCCGTCCCCCTACTGGTTGCAGCACCGCCTCCGCCTCGCCGGCATGCGGCCGATTAATAACATCGTCGATGTCACCAACTACGTCATGCTGGAACAGGGACAACCGCTCCATGCCTTTGATTACGATGTTCTCCTACGGCGCGCCGGTGGGGAAACCCCTCACATCACCATACGCCCTGCCCGACCCGGCGAAACACTCCTCACGCTCGATGGCCAGAAGCGGGAATTGACTGCGGACAATCTGGTCATCGCCGACAGCGCTGGCCCCATCGCTCTGGCCGGAGTCATGGGCGGACAAGAGACGGAAGTCACCGCCCAAACGCGCCACATTCTTCTGGAAGCCGCCACCTTTGACCTGGTGAGCATTCGCAAAACGGCCCGCCAGTTCAACCTTTTCAGTGAAGCGAGCACACGTTTCAGCCGAGGCGTGTCACCCGCTCAGGTCCTTCCTGCCACTCAAAGGGCGCTGGAACTGTTCCATCGTCTGGCCCAGGGTCAAGTCCTCGCGGGACTGGTCGATGTCTTTCCCCAACCGCCGCAAGTGCAAGTGGTCCATTTCACGCAGCGCGACATCTGCCGCCTGCTCGGATGCTCCTTGCCGGAGGGTGAGGTGGAACGCATCCTGACAGCTCTGGACTTTTCCCTCCAGCCCCTGCCGGATGGCTGGCGGGTCGAGGTTCCTCTCACCCGCTTAGACATTCAGAATGGGGCCGCGGACCTGGTCGAAGAACTGGCACGCATCTACGGCTACGACCGCCTGCCGGAACGGCTCCTGCCCCTGGAACTTCCCCCGCCCCAAGTGCAACAGGATGAAGACGGAGAGGAGAAGGTCCGGGACCTACTGGTCCTCCACGGCCTCCAGGAGGTCATCACCTACTCCCTCAGCAGTCCAGAAGCCGAAGCTCGACTCCATCCCAAGCCGAATCATGCCCCTGCCACGGACTACGTCCGCCTGCTCAACCCCATCTCGCCGGAACGTTCTGTCCTTCGCCGCTCACTTCTGCCCGGCCTGCTCGCCGTCGTCCGCCACAATCTTGAGCACAATGACAGCTTGGCCCTTTTCGAGATCGGCCTGGTGTACATCCCTCAGCCTGATTCGGACTTGCCCCAGGAGCAACGCCGTGTCGCTCTAGCCTTGTGGGGCCGCCGTTATTCTCCCGCCTGGGATGATCCGCCTCATTCCCCCGCTCCGCAATACGACTTCTTTGATCTGAAGGGGATCCTGGAAGCCTTGGCAGCAGATCTGCATCTGCCCGACGTGCAATACCAGCCGACTGACTCCGTGCCCTGGTTGCACCCCAAGCGGTGTGCCCGATTGGTCCTGAGGAACTCCAGTCTCGGCGCAGCGGGTCAGATTCATCCGCGCGTGGCGGATCAGTGGCAACTCCCCCGCACTCTGCTCTTGGCAGAACTTGACTTAGAAGCCATTCTGGCGGGCATACCGGAACGGTTCGCCTATCGCCCCATCCCGCCTTTCCCGGCTGCCAAGCGAGATATTGCCGTGGTTGTGCCGGCCGAACTCCCCGCGGAGCATGTTCTGCGGGAAATTCGAACTGCCGGCGGATCTTTGCTGGTCCGAGCGGAATTGTTCGATCTTTACACCGGCCCCGGCCTTCCTCCGGGTACCAAGAGCCTGGCGTTCGCCCTGACCTATCAGGCTCCAGACCACACGCTTTCCGACAAGGAAATCGCCAAGGCTCACGAAAAGATCGAAGGGCGCCTCCGACACGTACTCGGCGCCAAAATCCGCGGCAAAGATATAGCCTGAGATTGCCGGGTCGTAACCCCGTGATCCTTTTCCTTGCGGCACCTTCTCCCACCCTCCATCTCAGCTCCCATCAATCCATCCAAGGTATGCCGCGCTTATCCTGCTTCCTGCCGTCCCTTGAGCGACCGAAAAGGCATCACCGACCGGCAAGCGAGAGGAAACAGAAGATGTCGGAACAATAGTTGTCTGGACAATCAATGTCCCGACGACTATAGTGCTAGTATGAGTGGTCACAGCATAACAGAACGGCGTTCTCCGAGCCGGCGGCGCTTTGACTCCCTGGAACAGGAAGCATACCTGTCGCTCTGGAGAACCTACGATCGGCTGAAAATCCTGGAAGAGGAACTGTTTGCCGAGTATGGATTGACCGCCCAGCAGTATAACGTCCTGCGCCTCCTCCGAGCAGCACGGGAACCCTTGCCAACACTAGCATTGGCGGACCGCCTCATTTCCCGTGCTCCGGACATTACCCGGATGTTGGACAAACTCGAGCAGCGCGGTCTGATCATGCGAACTCGCTCCCCGGCAGATCGGCGCGCAGTATTGGTCAGCATCACCGCGGCAGGACGCTGGTTGCTGGATCAACTGGCGGAACCGCTGCGTCAATGCCATCGGCGGCAACTGGGGCATCTCCGTCCCGAACAGCTACGCCAACTGATCGATTTGCTGCGATTGGTACGATCTCCCCATGAGCCAGACGGCAGCCACTGGAAATAACGCCGGTATAAGTTCGTCCACTGGATGTATCAACGACGTCCGTGTGTGAGATTCCAGGCTATAAATACCATAACCCCCCGTTAGGAGAAGAAGACCATGAATCCAATCACGCAACAGGTGGATGTGGTTGTCGTAGGTGGGGGGCCTTCCGGTTCCACCGCGGCGACCATACTCGCGCAAAACGGCCTGAAAGTCGCCTTGTTTGAACGGGACCACTTCCCCCGCTTTCATATTGGGGAATCCATGATCCCCAATACTTTCTATCCGATGCAGCGCACAGGTCTGTTACAAAAAATGAAGAATAGCCATTTCGTGAAAAAATACAGCGTGCAATTCATCGATCAATATGGCCGGCTTTCGGAACCGTTTTACTTCTGGGAACACAAACCGCACGAATCCTCCCAAACCTGGCAGGTGAGGCGGAGCGAATTCGACCACCTGGCCCTCAATCACGCCCGGGAAAACGGCGTAGCGGTTCAGGAAGGAACGCGGGTTCTGGAGGTGCTCTTCGAGGGTGAGCAGGCGGTCGGCGTCCGGGTGCAACCCGAAGGTTCCTCCCCCTATGAAGTCCGCAGCAAGGTGGTCATTGATGCTAGCGGTCAAAGCACTTTGATCATCGATCGCTTCGGCTTGCGCCAGTGGGACCCGCTCCTGAAGAAAGCGGCCCTATGGACTTACTGGAAAGGAGCCTACCGGGACACTGGCAAAGATGAAGGGGCAACCATCGTCATCCAGACCCAGGGCAAAAAAGGCTGGTTCTGGTATATTCCCCTCCATGACGACATCGTCTCCGTGGGTGTGGTGGCCGATGGCGAGTATTTGCTCAAGCGGGGCAACAAGGACCCGGAGACTATTTACTTCGAGGAAGTGGCCAAGGCTCCCGGCCTGCAACCCCGCATTCGCGGCGCGACACGATGCGACATCTTCCGCATTCAAAAAGAGTATTCCTATCGCGCCAAGAAGGCAGCCGGTAACGGTTGGTGCTTGATCGGCGATGCCTTCGGCTTTCTCGATCCTCTTTACTCTTCGGGTCTGTTGATGGCGATGACCTCGGCCAGCATGGCAGCCGACACGATCCTGGAGGCGTTTGCCCGGCAGGACTTTTCCGAAGCTCAACTGCGGAAGTGGGAAAAGACCTATGTCCAAGGAATGGACCGTGTACGCCGATTGGTATGCGAGTACTACGACGGACTGAGTTTCGGGCGGTTTGTCCGCAAATATCCCCACCTGAAGGGCGCCGTCACGGATGTCCTGATTGGGGACGTGTTCAAGGATGATGTGGATGTGTTGTGGGGTCCGATGGATGAGATGCGGCGGGAGCAGGGCTTGCCGCCTTACGAGCCGTTTGTGGCCGCCGCAGTCTGAAAGTTAGCCATAGCGATCCTTCGTTTCCTCCTGGGGGCGGGCCAATTCCTCTTGCATGATCTGCCAGAGCCGATGGGCAAAGTGTGGGGGCAAGGGCACCTCGCGGGGCAGATGCCGCACGGCCTGAATCGTGAAGCGATAGCTCACCACCTGAGTCCGGCAGTGCTCGCAGGAGGAAATATGCCACTCGACCAATTGCTGCTGTTCGTAGAACAACTGCCCGGTGAGATAATCATCCAGCAGTTGCAACAATTCAGTACAAGTCATGAGATGGATCCTCCGTCAGGCGGGTCGTCCGGAAGGAGGGGTTGGGAATCTGTACCGGCTTCCTGTTCAAAGTATCGAGCCAAGGCAGCACGCATGCGAAGTCGGGCACGATGGAGTCGGCTTTTGACTGCGGCTACGGACAAACCCAATCGCTCAGCAATTTCCGCATTGGATAAATGCTCGACATCGGCGAGCACATAAACATCCCGGTAGGGTTCAGGCAACTGGCGAATGGCTTTTTCGATGATTTCGGCCTGTTCGGCGGTCAAGATCGGTTCTTCCGGCGAAGCATGCCAGCGCTTGACGGGGGAAGTTAGGACAGCGGCATCAAAGGTGGCATCCTCCACCTCGCTGGTCTCGTGTTTTTGCCGGCTGGCCCGTTTGGCACGATGAGCCAAGGCGGCATTGACGGTCACGCGGTGCAACCAGGTACCCAATTGGCTTTCGCCCCGAAAGGTGTTCAGCTTGCGCACCACTTGCAGGAGGACATCCTGAGTTACGTCTTCGGCATCGGCATCGTTTCCAAGCATGCGGCGAGCCAAGGCGTAGATGCGCGGTGCGTATTCCCGGAAGACCAATTCCGGGGTTAAGGGCCGTTCCGCCAACGGTGCCAACGCGGTCGTCGCCGGCGGAGCCAACGGCGCTAATGCCGTCCCCGGTCGGGACCGCAGATGTACCAGCGCACCGCTTCTTGTTGCGGATTCCCGGGAAGCAGTCTTCTCACCCTGACCCTTCTCTGTGTCCGCAGGCATCGCACCGATCCTGGATTTGAGCAGTTTCGATTCATCGAGCGCCGCCTGCGGAGAATCCGGTTTCGAGGGATCACAAGCTGCTTCCTTTCTGCTTAGGTTGGCGGCCGGCAGAGCTTGAGAATGCCGTCCAGATTCTCCAGAGGATGCTGGAGGAAGAACCTGGGACTCCGCAGCGTCGGGCGTGATTCCGGAGGGAACCACTCGCGGAGACGGGCCAGTGTCAGATCGGGATGGCCGCGGTGCCCCAGGCATAGTGGAAAGTACCAGATGCGGAAAAGGAGGTTCATTCCTACCATAGCAAAGGGATCGCACAGAGGAAATACCGCGGTCTGAATCAAAGCGGCGGACAAGGCACTGCCGGCGACGCCAACGGCGATTGCAAGGCGAAAGGGTTACCGTGGCAACAGCACCATCCGGCATACGAGCCGTCCTCCTCGATTTTGATGGGACACTGGCCGACAGTTTCGCGGCCATTACTGCTAGCACCAATCATGTCCGTGCCGCTTACGGGCTGCCACCGTTGAGCGAGGCGGAAGTCCGGCGGCATGTGGGCTGGGGCTTGCAACGTCTATTGCAACAGCTCGTTCCCAATGCGCCCCTTCCCGAAGCCATAGCTCGCTACCGCGAGCATCATGACCGCATCCTGCTAGAACAGACACGCTGGCTTCCCGGTGTCACCACCACCCTGGCGGAGCTAGCACGACGAGGCTATCGCTTAGGCGTTTGCAGTAACAAACGTGTCGAATTCACTCGCCGTCTGGTCCAATCTCTGGCCCTCGGTCCTGCTATCGGTTGCATTCTCGGACCGGAGGATGTCGCGGGTCGAACCAAGCCAGACCCTGCTATGCTTTTAGAGGGAATGCGGCGGCTCGGAGTTTCGCCCCAGGAGGCCCTCTACGTAGGGGACATGAGCATTGACGTGGAAACGGGACGGGCGGCGGGGGTGCCTGTGTGGATTGTCCGCGGAGGTCCCGAAAGCGAGGAGGCCATCCGTCAATCTCAACCGCAACGGCTCTTGAACCAGTTTGACGAGCTGCTCGAATGGCTTCCCCCCCTCTCGGAACAAGACCGGAGCGTCCCAAGCCAACCTCCGCTGCGTACCGTGCAAGCCCAAGATTGAGACATTCCTCACCCCTCTTCGAGTTCTGGCCCAACACCACATGGGTCATCGGCGCATGAGGGAGCAACATGGTATCTGCATGGACTTTGATAATGCCTGGTGTGATGACCTCCATCTTGTGGACTGAAGCACTCCTCGCCTGCCCGCGCGTGAGTGTGGCACGAGGACCGACTGGGACCGGCGTAGTCATCGCCGTCCAGAATGAAATCGGCTGGCTACTGACAGCGGCACACGTGGCTATCGACGAACGGGTGGAAGTCGCTTTCACTTCCTGGCAGAGCTATCCCGATGTGGCTTGGTACGCCCGCCAGGCGCGTGTCGTGGCCCGCTGGCCCCAGCAAGACTTGGCCCTGGTCCGCTTCGAGACCGGAGGGCGGAAGATACCTGTGCTTCCCTTGGCACCACCTTGGGCACGCCCGAAACGTTTCCCAGCGGCTGCTTGGAGCATCGGCATCAACTCCGAGGGTGGCGCTACCCTCCGAGCAGAACGGCTGGAAGCTCGTGAATATGTGGACGATGCCGGAAAAGAGGGTGTTTTCTTTTGGCGGACGGCCCAAGCTCCGCTAGCGGGTCGTTCCGGCGGGCCTTTGCTGGATGCTCAGCGGCGCGTCATCGGAATTGCCGTAGCTGCCCGCGCCTCCCGCGGTTATTATCTCCACCATGATGAAATTCTCGCCGCCCTCCTGTCGAGCCACTACAAGCATCTGCTCCCCTTTCGTTAGGACCGCTTCGATAAGCAGTCATCTTCCCTGATTTTTCCTGAGATTGACGTGAACCGGTATGAGCCCTCCCTCCCTCCCGCTCAGTCCATCGGGAACAGGGTCCATCAGGAACAGACAAGGACTGCCCTTGCCGGAAAGTTACCGGAAAAACGTTGGCATATCCCAACCGGACAGATTATGCTATGGGTGAAGAGTTTGCCCGAGGCAATAGTCACACCAGCGGAACATCATCATGCGCAAACTCGTGCTAGTGCTGCCAGGGTTCTTGGTTCTATTGGCAGCCGTGGTGGCCACGGCGGAAGTCTGCGAGAGCTTGCAAGGAGCGGGTAATCCAGTGGCAACCGCCTTGCAGTCGGAGGAGTCACCTCTAACACTCGTGGAAGGGGATGAAGCCTCGGCAGCATTGTGGGTAGAGACCGGACGCCGACTCCAGGACACGCGCAAAGCACGCTTGCCTCAACCGAAAGCTCCCACTCGCCGTTGACCTACGGACTGGCTAGCACCCAATGCCACCTTTTCCATGCCGTTTCCCGGAAGTTCCCATCTTCAGGGTTTCCCCGACATTCCTGTCGTTCGGCGCGCAGGAATCATCTTGCTGATTGGTCTTTTCGTCCTCACTCCTTGGCCATTCGGAAGTGCTAGTCCTGCTAGTCAATTCGTGGTGATGCTGGCCATCCTGGCTCTAGCGGGGTGGGGAGCTTACGTTTTCTGGACAACCCGGCAAGAGTTCGGCTTATATCGGGACCCGCTTGCCTGGTGCTTGCTGGGACTCACCGCTTGGACCTGGTGCCAAACGGTGCCTTTGCCAGCGAGTTGGGTCGCTGTGCTCAATCCCCAGGCAGCGGAGTGGCATGCGACCCTACGGCCAGCGCAACCGGAATTGACAGTCGGCGAAATACCGGAGCACGTACCCCGCCGCTCCGCGTGGTTGCCTTTGAGCATCGCTCCTCTGGAGACCCAGCGCCTCGGCGCACAATTGGCCGGAATCACCCTGCTCTATCTCGGTGGGCGACTGCTCGTGGGCCGCGGCTGCCATCTTCGCCATCTCACGTGGGCGGCGTGCGGAACCGGTCTTTTACTGTCCCTCACAGGGATCATCCAGTATCTGAGCGGGGAGCAAGAGCGCATTTACGGCCACTTTGCCACTGATGGCCCCTCCTTTGGCCCCTTCGTCAACAAAAACCATTTCGCGTTCCAGATCGAACTCATGTTTGGGTTATCGTTCGGTCTCTGGCTCGCGGAATGGCGGCGCCACGGTTGGCGCTCACCAGTGGCTGTCGGAGTCTTCTTTTTCCTGGGATTGATGCTCAGTGCTGTGGTGCTTAGTCAGTCCCGAGGCGGGGTGCTAGCATTGAGCGCCAGTCTGCTTTTGTCTGCCCTCCTGGGTGCTTCCCGTTTGCCTCATCACCGCACACTCTGGGGTGGCGTGATCCTGCTCATGATCGCGAGCGCAGCCTGGTTGCTCTGGCTGGGGAATGAAGCTGTCCTGACCCGCCTGGCGACTCTATGGCGGGGGGAAGCGGACAATCGCACGTCCCTATGGCAGAACGCGTGGCGCCTCGTAGCCTTGTTCCCTCTGAGCGGTACGGGCGGGGGAGGTTACACCATCGCCGAACTGGTGACACGACCGCGTCATCTCGGCCCCATCCTCTCAACCACCGCGCACAACGAGTATCTGGAAGCCTGGATCGAAGGCGGCATCCTCCGCGGGGTCGCTACGTTGCTGCTTGTGTTTTTCACCCTGCGGCATGCCCTGCGCGCTTATCGCAGTGAGGGAGAGGCTCTGAGCCTCGGCTGCTTTGTTTCGTTGACTGCGGTGGCCCTCCACAGCATCGTCGATGCAGGCATTCACGTCCCCAGTGTTGCTCTCGGTGCCACGATTCTAGCCACTTTCGCGGCTTCTCGTGCCTCCAACGCTCAACCTGCGCAGCCGCCGATCAAGCGGTGGTCCCCGTGCTGCTTCCTCGTCCTCATGGGCATACTAGCCCTAGCCGTCGGGTTGCCCCTCCATTGGGATTATCGAGCGGACAAGTGGCAGCAGCGCGCCGCCGCCACCCTTTCTTTCGATGAAGCGACCCATTGCTTGGAACAAGCTTTGAGATGGCGGCCTCGTGACTTCGAGAGCTGGGAACAATTGGCAGCTTTACACCTTCAACGTGGCATCGACATTAGCCGTATAGGGCATTGGGTTGTGGCGGGACCTGCGGCTGCCTTGCTCCCTGCCGATCTGATGACACTCAGTGACAGTGCAGGACACTTCCAGGCGGCTTTGCGGGCTAGTCGTGCTGCGTGCGATGCTCAGCCCCTTTGGCCCGGCCCCCATCTGCGTATCGCCGCTCTCCTGCGCCATGCCCAGCAAGCCGAGAACATCACAGTCTATCTGACCCGTGCCCAAACGGTGGGGCACGCCGATCCCGACGTCTGGTTTGCTTGCGGCCAGGTCTGGGCGGCCTCCGCAAATTGGACTGCCGCTTTGCACTGCTGGAAAGAATCACTCGTGCGTTCTCCTAGACACTTGCCATCCATATGCCGATGGATCGCTATGAGTCCAGTCCCATTGGATCACTTCCGGCAGCATGCCCTGCCCGATGATCCCCTGCTCTGGTACCAAGCTGCAAAATACCTCTTTCTCCGGACCGATTCCCCTCAACGACAGCAGTGGTATAGTCTCGTCGCTGAGCGTTTCGCCCAGAACCCTTCGACTACCGAGCCGCTGGCATTCCGAGCCTGGGCCGATGCCCTCATCCAATGCAGCCGCTACCTGCAATCCCTTGAAGTGTTGCAACACGGCGTGCAGCAATTTCCTCACGACCGGCTTCTGAGAGAGATGTTCGCGATTCAACTCGAACTGGAGGATCGTTTTGCTGAGGCACGGATTCATTGGGAATGGTTAGCGGAGCATTATCCTGATCACGGCCCCTATGCCCGCCGTGCTGCCGCCGCCCGTCGCGCTGCCACCTTGCAGCAGGTGATTGGTTCCCAGCGCTAAGGCCACCTTGCCATCGACCATCGATTCACGGAGTTTGAGCAGCGGCACACATGTCCCAGAAACAATGTTTTCCAAAGCGGAGCGCGTGTCAGGCGAACCAATTTCAAACAAGCAAGGCTGGCTCGCTCGCCTTGCTCTCAATCGCTATATTGAGCAATGACCGCAATTTGAGCAGAACGCTTGCAATGCATACCCACGGGCCTCAACGCCACGGACCCTCATCAAGTTGTGGAAGTGCCGCGAGAGAAAGCGCAGGGAGAAAAAACGGTAGCGCAGATGTGGCCCTCACGAGAAGAGACAGAACGCCTCCTGGAAGCAGCCCGTCAGGGGAATACCCAGGCGGCCGAGCAACTGCTGGGAACCCACCGGGAACCCCTCCGGCGGCTGATCGCGGCCCGTCTGGACCCGGTTCTGGCCCGGCGCCTGGATGCCTCAGACATCGTCCAGGACGTTTTGCTGGAAGCTAACCAGCGTCTGATCGCCTATCTGCAAAAGCCGGACATGCCCTTTCATCTATGGCTGCGGCATTTGGCCCAGGATCGGATCATCGACGTTCACCGGCGCCATCGTCTGGCCCAGCGCCGCAGCGTGGACCGTGAGGAAAGCCTGCAGGCCGCTGCCTGGGCGGATGATCCCTCCGCTACCGATTGGGCGGCCCAGTTGGTGGATACAGAAAGAACCCCGGCTTCCGAGGCGATCCGCCGAGAGCTGTTCCGCCGCGTCACTGCCGCTCTTTGGCAACTGCCGGAAGCGGACCGGGAAATCCTGCTCCTGAGGCATCAGGAACAATTGAGCAACCAGGAGGCGGCCCTCGTGTTGGGACTGAGCGAAGCCGCTGCTTCGATGCGGTATCTGCGGGCCTTACGCCGTCTGCGAGCCATCCTCGTACCTCATTCGCCGCAGAAAGATTCTCTGGACTCCTCGTCGGAGGACAACCGGTCGTGACAGGCAAGCCTCTGTGGGCGGTCCATCTGGCGGATGGAGCGATCGCGGAAGCCTGGCTTGTCGCCGGTTGGCTCGGCTGCGCCCTGCTCCTGCTGCGACCTCTCCGTCACCTGCACGATGAGGATATTCCCCGTCTGGGATTGCTGACCGCGGCCTTTTTCGTCAGCTCCAGCATACACATCAAGTTAGCCATTCTGCCAACCAGCGTTCATTTGCTCCTCAACGGTCTGGTCGGTGTTCTATTGGGGCCGCGCGCTCCCATCGCCATAGCCGTCGGTTTGCTTCTGCAATATCTGCTGCTCGCTCACGGCGGCCTAACTACCTTGGGGCTGAACACCTGCATCATCGCCATACCGGCTCTGGGAATGGCGCTCCTGGAGCGGCGGTTGCGGGCCTATCTGCCGCCGTTCTGGCGCGGCGTCCTTGTGGGGGGAGGAGCCGTAGCAGGCACAGTGCTACTCAATTTTGTGGTTCTGCTGCTGGGAGGCAAAGAAGAGTGGGGGGTGCTCGCGCGGCTGGTCCTGCTCGCCCACCTGCCCGTGTTGGTGTTAGAGGCCGGGATGTTAGGAGTGATCCTAGCTTACTTGGAACGGGTCAAACAGGAGATGCTCCAGCCACCCCCGCCGCCTTCCTCGGCAACGACATCATCTTGGACCAATTTGCACCCATCTCCAGGAACGGCATCGCGACAGGTCTGATCGCTGGAGCCTACACGGAGGGACACAGGGGGGATTTCCTCACCCTTTTAAGAAGTGACGGGCAAAATTTCTTCAAACGGGACTTCCCATTGTCCTAGGCCGATGTGTACGGTGATCAGGCGTTTGCGCAGGTCCACCCGCACCACACGCCCGACAGCATCGAATCGACTCACACGCACGGTTTCTCCTTCGCGTAGGCGGCTCCGCCACTCTTGCAACTGGGCTTGTTCAGCGGCTTGCTGCTCCAGGTGCGCCCGTCGCTGGGCATACGCCTGTTTTTCCTGCTCCGCGGCCAGTCGGGCTGCGACGGCCTCGGCCTTGGCTTGTTCCGCTTCTTGGCGGACCCGTTGCAAGCGAGCCAACTCCGCGGCCACACTCCCCCCCTGATGCAGATAACGCGCTGCACGTTGGAGCAATTCCGGAGGCAGTTGCAATCGTCGGGCAATGGTCAAAGCATTGCTCATGCCGAATTGGCCAATGTGCAACCGATAGGTCGGCCGCAACGTCTCGACATCGAACTCCACCGCTCCGTTTTCCGCGCGAGGATTGCTGAAGGCATACGTCTTGAGGTCTCCCAAATGGGTCGTGACCATAGCCCGGCAGCCGATTTGATCCAATTGGTCCAGAATAGCCCGCCCCAAGGCAGCCCCTTCGGTGGGGTCGGTTCCCGCTCCGAGTTCATCGAGCAGCACCAGGCTATCGGTCGTTGCCGTTCGCAAAATCGTGGCAATCCGTGACATGTGAGCACTGAAAGTACTCAAGGATTGCTCCAGGCTCTGTTCATCTCCGATATCGGCGAGGATATGGCGGAAAACCGGCAGTAAACTTCCCGGAGCCGCCGGGACGTGCAAACCGGATTGAGCCATGAGACATAGCAATCCTGTCGTTTTGAGAGCGACGGTTTTGCCTCCTGTGTTCGGACCGGTGATGATCAGAATGTTGAAGTGAAAGCCCAGGCGGACATCGATGGGAACCACCTGGCGTGGCGCCTGTTCCTCCGTGCTGGTCCGAAAGAGGTGTTCCAGCAAAGGATGCCGAGCTTGTTGCAACCAGAGCCGCCCTTCCGTGTTGAGTTGAGGGGCGGACATACGATAATCCCGGCTGAACCTGGCTTGGGCGGTGATCAAATCGAGGCGAGCCGCGATGTCGAGGGCGTACCCCAGCGGCTTGGCCAACCGGCCCACTTCGCCGCTGAGCCGGCGGAGCACCCGCTGCACCTCGCGCTCTTCCGCCGCTTGGAGTGCCACTCGTTCGGCATGGAGGGCCGCGACCGAGGCCGGCTCGATGAAGACCGTCTCCCCCGTCGCACTCATCCGATGGACGACCCCCGCGACTTTGTGGCGATAATTCACCGCCACCGGTAACACATGATGATCCCCATGCACCGTGGCATTCGGATAACTCAGCAGACGGCGCAACTCTGGGTCCCGCAACATGCGGCGGATTTCCCCTTTGATCCGTTCATCCAGATCATGCAACCGCCGGCGAATATCCGCCAGTTCCGGACTGGCCATATCCAGCACATGGCCGCGCGCATCGATGCAGGCCGTGATCAGCCGCGCCGTAGGCCCAAAATCCTCGATTCCCGCCAGCAGCTCCATCAGACCCTTGCAGGAAGGAGGCAAACGCATGCGATAGCGGTACAGGGCGCCGGTGGCTTGCAGCGTCTCCGCGATCTGCACGAGTTGTTCCGCCGCCAGCATCGTACCCAGCGCCGCTCGGCGGACCCACAGCCGGATATCATGAATCCCCTGCAACGGGGGAGCCACACCGGCCGCCAGAGCTTCTACCATCTCGCTGGTCCAGGCGATCTGGCGCTGGATGTGGGCAAGATCCGTGGATGGCTCCAGACGACGGGCCAGTTCCCGGCCCAATGACGTGGTCGCATAAGACGCTAACAATTCCCGGATCGCTTCGTATCCGAGCAACTCCAGAGTGTGGGCATCCATACAAACATTTTACCGCCGGATAATACGAAGCGGCTGTGTCTAGCGAACCTGGCGTGCCCACGTTTCCAGAAAATACCCGCTGCCTGTCGGCGCCTGGAACTCCTTCGGCCGAGGTTTGTCCGCCGGCCCATAACATAACTTTAACTGATTGCCGGCTAACTCGTAAATGCCGTGCCGCTTTTGGCCCTTGAGTGGTCCGTCCTTGAATTCAAAGATGATCCCCTTGGGCTGAGTCGTGGGGTCCAGAGTAATCTGAACAGTGGCCAGCACGATCGGACGCGGTTTCCCATCTTGACCCTTGTCGAGGAAGTAAAGGTAGTAATCGTTCTGATCAAAAACGGCAGTGATCTGTTTCATAACCTCCGGCGTCATCTGCGCTCGGCCCTCATATTCACAATGCAAGGGTTTCCACTGACCTTGTAAAGCTGCCAGATCGCCCCCAGGATTCGGTTCTCCCGCCGCCCACGTCCACCATCCCCCGCTAACGCCAAGAAACACACCATATATTGCAACCAAGCGTAACATGGCCCGCTCTCCTCATCCGAATCTTGCCGCTGGACTGTCACTCCTCTGATCTCTCACGCTGTACACTTTGGAAGCAACGACAGCGCTCTATGTCCCCGATTTGTTTCTGTGTCAAGACCGACTTTGCGCGCGCTGGAGTGGCAGGGTGTAACCAGATTTTCTGGGGGTGGGGGCTGAACCCGCGAGGTGTTTCCCCACACTAGCGGAGCTGCCCGGCAGGGAACCCCCAGAGAATTTGGTTGCACCCGAGTGGCAAGACTGCCAGTCCGAACCACCGTTTTGCGGGGGTAACTTACGCAATCGCCGGTGGCGGTAGTGTGGACTCCTCCAGCGGCTTGTGCCAGACGCTCAAGGTACATGGCTGGCCGAGAACACGTAGGGCGAGCCGGCGTACCGTTGTCCAGCGGAAGGGACTCAGGGCCATCGAGAGAGCCTGATGCTCCATCACGAGCAGGACAGCTCGACCACCCGGTTTGAGAACCCGATTCCACTCGCGGGCCAACGCCGTGTAAAGCGGTAGAATTTCCTCCACCGAAGCCAGTTGCTTGCCGAAAGGCGGATTGCACAAGAGGCGGTCCACACTGGCGTCGGCCAAGGGCAGGGAACGTGCATCCCAGCGCGCTAAACCTACGGGTCCCATGCGGCCCAGATTCTGCGTGGAAACAAAGACAGCATGGGGGTCGATGTCTCCACCGAGCAGCCGGACAGGCGCTCCCCCCTTGCGCTGGCGAGCCAGTGTCAGGGCTTCCGCCAGGATCGTTCCCGCGCCGCACATCGGGTCCAGGACTGTCATACCGGGAGCAATACCCGCCAACCGCACCATAGCGGCGGCCACGGTCGGGCGCAAGGAGGCGGCAATATGCTCCTGTTTGTAAGTACGATGCCGCATGGTACGGTCGGAGAGCCGAACACCGCAAACCGCCGTTTTGCCGTGAATCGTCAGCCAAATTTCGAGCCAAGCATTCTCGTCGACCTCGTACCAACCCGCCGGCAAAACATGACGTAAGCCTGCCCGGAACGCCTCCTCGGCATCCACCCGTCGATAGCCATGCTCCCCTTGCATCTGGCACACCAGGTGGAAGGTAGGCTTACCCCGCCGCAAAGGCCGAATCTGATGATGCCAGCGGAACAACGCCGGCCAGTCCGGTTTCCGGGCAGTCCACTGGCGGAACAAATCCAGGTCCGCAGCTCGATACGTCAGGGTATCGCTACCCCAGGCGAGAAGAAAAACATCCTCCGTCGTGCGCAGAGACAACACCGACTCATCGATTTGGGACAGGCGAAAGACCACCAACCCCCGGGCCGTCTTCTTCACCTCGCCATGCAAATCCTGAGTGATCTCGTCTGCAGCCACCCTTTCCAGACCATCATGCGTGAGCGCATACAACGCCGGCAGTTCGGCGGCGGACTCTTCTCTCTTGCGGCGCGCGTGTCCCATAATTCACCGATCCCACAAATGTTTCCCTGCGCGGCATCCCGCACCCCCCTCTCAATCATGGACGCACATCCAGGGTTACGCTCGGACCGCTTGACCTAACTCCTTTACCCCCTGAAACGCTCTCCGCCTCGCATCAGACAGTCTATCTTAGGGAACCCTACTGTCTCACCAACATCAGGCAGCCCCCCTGAGGAGACCCTAATGTCTCGCCAACTTTGGCAATGCCGCCGTCTTTCCTCCGCTGCGGACAAGCATTCCGCCGCTGCCAGCTTCATCTTGCGATCTTCAGGTTGGCTCGCCCTTGACTCTTTATCTCAACCCCTCAGCAATCTTCCCCTCTTTCTTTCCGTTGACGTGTGTGGTGCGATGCACCTCCCCTGAACTCTCGGCATTTTCGCTGTGTTGTGCCTTTTCAACAGAAGATGCCGTCCAGGAGCTGGGACGGAGAAGAGAATCTACCCATGAAATCTGGACAAAACGATCCAAATATGCGAAATTGGGAGTAGAGTCGAATATGTCCCGCCAGCACCCACCTTGGAGGGTGGAATCGAAGGTCGGGAACCGAAAGGGGGCGCCCCAGGTAGCATCCCCTCGTATCGGGAACAACTCGTGGAGGTCGTGGAGGGTGTCATGGAAACCATCACAATGGTCGGCTTCGGTTTAGTGTTGCTGGTCTGGCTGTATGGTTACAGCGCTCTGCTGTTTCGCAAGCCGCATTCTCATGGCTAACGGTTCCATAGGCTCAGAAACGCACTAGCGCGTCCCGCTCGGCGGCTTCAGGAAAAACCGGACCAGCAAAAAGGGGTGCCTATCCCTGGATCATTACCATTTCCCACGCCACGCCAGTGGGATGATTATGGCTTCGTGCTGCACCGGTTCGCTCTGTTCCCGTGCAGCGGATTCAATTCGGCTCTGTTCGCATCAGCCTCTCCTGAGGTTAGCGGGAAAGAGTTTCCATGCGCCAGCCATGAGGGACGGCTGACGCGTAGGAAAGTGGTCGGTGTTTTGTGGCTCTTCAATAAAAAAATACAATGATGCGAAGTCCACAGCCGGTGGATCACCGTGGTGCTTGGTCTGAGTGTACGACTCACTGCCATTCCAGGAGCATCCTATGGCCGCACCCATGCCGAACGCCTGCCGTGGTCCGAAATGCACGATAGGATGGAACGGTGGTATGGCAGTGCTGTTGCTGTGGGGAGGGACAGCCATGATGGCGGTGTCGGACGAGGGAATGTGGCTGCTCAACGACCCGCCGCGGACCTTGCTCAAGGAGAAATATGGCTACGAGTTGACAGAGGAATGGCTCCAGCGGGCGATGAAGGCTTCCGTGCGTCTCAACAGCGGCGGTTCGGGCGGTTTCGTTTCCCCGGAGGGATTGCTGGTCACCAATCATCACGTGGCAGCCGATGCCGTCCAGAAACTGAGCAAGCCCGGAGTCGATTTATATCACCACGGTTTCTATGCCGCTCGGCGGGAGGAGGAATTGAAGTGCCTCGATCTTGAGGTCAACGTCCTCCAGGAAATTGTCGATGTCACGGCAGAGGTCAACGCGGCGGTGAAGGAAGGGATGTCGCCCGCTCAAGCCGCAGCCGCCCGGCGAGCCATCATGAGCCGAATTGAGAAGGAGTCGCTGGATCGCACTGGTCTGCGCTCAGATGTCGTGACGTTATACAACGGCGGGGCCTATCACCTGTATCGGTACAAGAAGTATACGGACGTTCGCCTGGTCTTCAGTCCGGAAAAAGCGATTGCCAGTTTCGGCGGCGATGTGGACAACTTCGAGTTTCCCCGTTACTGCCTGGATGTCGCTTTCTTTCGGGTTTACGAGGATGGCAAGCCGGCGAAAACGCCGCATTTTTTCCGCTGGAGCGCCACGGGTCCGCAGGAGGGCGATCTGGTTTTTGTCACAGGCCACCCTGGGACGACCCAGCGGCTGGAAACGTGGGCCCGCCTGCGCCACCGGCGTGATCTGACTCTGCCCTATAGCCTCTCCCGTCTCCGTGCCCTGGAGGCGGCCCTGCTCCAATATAGCGAGGAGCACCCGGAAAAACGGCGGCAAGCGGTTGCCGATTTGCACGGCGTCGCCAACGCACGCAAAGCTTTCACGGGTCAGTTGCAAGGCTTGCTCACCCCGGCCATTTTGGAGCAGAAGCGTCAGCAAGAGGAAGAACTGCTGGCAGCGGCCCGCCAACGCGGCCTTCCCACAGCCGACGCTGAACGTGCTCTTGAGACCATCGCCCGTGTCCAGGAACAACTCCGCACCTTCGAGAAAGAGTATGCCCTCATAGAAGGCGGGCATGCCTTTGCTTCCCCCCTCTTCCTCATTGCCCGTCATTGCGTGCGCTTAGCCGAGGAATTGCCGAAACCTTCCAGCGAACGCCTCCGGGAATACCGCGACTCCAATCTCGATTCGTTGAAACTCTCCCTGTTCAGTCCCGCCCCCTTGTACCCAGAGCTGGAACAAGCCCGGTTGAGAACCTCCTTGCTGTTCCTGGCGGAAAACCTGGGCGGGGATCACGAGATCGTCCGAAAGGTACTCGCGGGGAAAAATCCGGCGGATCGTGCCGCAGAACTGATCGCGGGCACCCGCCTCTTCGACCCTCAGGAACGGCGCAAGCTCGTCGAAGGGGGGCAAGCCGCCATCGAGGCCAGCCAAGATAGCATGATCCAACTGGCCCGAAGCATCGATCCGATCGCCCGCCAATTGCGCCAGAGGTATGAGACCGAAGTGGAAGAACCGGAACGACAAGCCTATGCCGCCCTCGCCGCCCTGCGGTTTGCTGTCTATGGACGTTCTATCCCGCCAGATGCCACCTTCACCCTCCGCCTCGCTTTCGGAACGGTTCGCGGTTACCAAGCCGAAGGGCAGAACATCCCTTGGCACACCACGATCGGCCAGCTCTTCACGCGTTACGACAGCTTGGGAGGCCGCGAACCGTTCACCCTGCCTCCCCGTTGGCTCGAACACCGCCAACGGCTCGACCCGGATACACCCCTCAACTTCGTTTCCACCGCCGACACCATCGGCGGCAATTCCGGTTCGCCGGTGCTCAACCGCGCTGGAGAATTGGTCGGTATTAACTTCGATCGCAACCGTTACGGTCTGGTCCGTAACTTCGTTTACACGGATGTTCAGGCAAGGCATATCGCAGTGCATTCCCGTGCTGTCCTCGAAGCCCTCCGCAAAGTCTATGCCGCTGAATCTCTCCTCCAGGAACTGACACAACATTGACACAACGCATGGCCAAAGCCATTGATCCGTTCAGCCCTTCGTCCAGCACTCTTCTCTAGGGACTTGCGCTGGTTCTGATCCTGCCGACGCAGTGCTCAGATTTCGACTCGATCAGGCCGTATCGCGGACGAGGCATCCTAATCATTCCGGCCTCATCATTGACAGTAGCGGAATTGCCACCATTTCCATTTTTTTCTCTTTTTTTGCTTGAATTGGCTCCAGCGGAAAAGTTAACCTATATTCACAATTGAGATCAGCTCTCAGTTGAATTATGAGACGACGGCAAAACACCCTGAGTTCGGCAACTGTGAGCGGACTATGACGACCGTCTACATAGGCCACTTCCTCGGTGGCTTGATCGGTGGTTGGCTCTTAACACGTCTAGCAATTCCCTGGGCGCGGCAGTGGGGATGGCTGGATTACCCCGATCGTCAACGAAAGCTGCATCATTTGGCCGTGCCGTTGGGCGGCGGAGCGGCGGTGTTCCTGGCCACGGTGTTCACCCTGGGTCTGGGTGCTGCCACTTCCTGGCTATGCGACACACCTTGGGAATACTCTCTCCGCGAGACGTGGGGCCTGTTTTTGGCTGCCGGGATGGTTCTGGTGCTAGGTCTTGTGGATGACCGCTTCAACCTCCGCGCCCGCTACAAACTACTCGGTCAAGTTGCCGCTGTACTCGTTCTGATGATCGTGGGAGACTATTCGCTCACCTCCGTGAGCGTGTTCGGTTGGGTGATTGAGTTAGGGATTCTGTCCGTACCGCTAACGGTCCTTTGGCTGCTGGCGTGCATCAATGCCCTGAACTTGATCGATGGCATGGATGGCTTGCTCGGCACGGTGGCAAGCATTGCTTTGGCTTCGTTCGGCCTGCTCGCGGTATTGTCGGGCCATGTGATGGCCGCCGTCATAGCTTTCAGCTTGATGGGAGCCGTTTTGGGATTTTTATGGTGGAATCTGCCGCCGGCGCGGATTTACATGGGGGATGCCGGCAGCATGCTCATCGGTCTAGTCGTCGGCGCCTTAGCTTTGCAAACCTCGCTCAAAGGTCCCGCCACGGTGGCGTTGGGCGCACCGCTGGCTATTCTGGTGCTGCCGGTCTTTGACACCACCGCCGCTATCCTCCGCCGCAAGCTAACAGGTCGCGGCCTGGCCGTCGCGGACCGCGGGCACATCCACCACGTACTGCTCCAGCGCGGCTTTTCTCCCTGGCGCATCCTGATGCTTGTGGCAGGGATCGGCGTGCTGGCCGCAACGGGGGCACTCGCCAGCATGGCGTTTCAGAACGACCTCTACGCCTTCATCTGCGCCTTCGGCGTCGTCGTCACCTTGGTGGCTGGCAAATGGTTCGGCTATGCCGAGTGGAAACTCCTCCGGCAACGATTAGCCAGCACCGCCCATACCCTACTATCCCCTCCTGAACGCCTCAGTGAACAGGAATTGGCCGTCCATCTGCACGGTACCGTCGATTGGAACTTGCTCTGGAAGGAGTTGCTTGCCACAGCCCGGCGCTTGCCCCTTGAAGCGGTCCACTTCGATGTCACCATTCCGTCCTTGCATGAGGACTACCATGCCCGCTGGAGCCGAGGAGAGGCTGCCGCCACCGTCTCCGCTCTCAGCCGCATCACCGTCCCGCTCTGGATCGGCGACATGCCCGTGGGGCAACTCCACTTCCTCCTCCGTCGTTCCCAGCAACCGCTGCGGGAAGTGTTGCAAACCCTCAGCGAGATTGTCGAAACCCTGGAACGCGAGGCCTTCGCCCTCCTGCCGATATCCGATCCCCCTCGGCCTGTGGCTGCCCCATCAGATTCCGCCGCCACCCTCACGCTTGCTTCCTGCCGCCCTGCTGTCACTGCGGATGCCCTCCACTTTTCCCCCTCCCCCTCCGCGGGATGATTTTCTCCTTTCACCCTCCGACGTTCCCCTTAGCAATCATGATCTCCTCATCATCAGAACATTAAAAAATGAGAAATTTTGGAGTCATCTTGATATCCCTCCGGGAGTCATTTATTATCGTCCGTAAGATTTGGTGAATTCCCATCTCTGGCGGCTGACTTAAGGATGTCACAATGTCTACCGGTGGAACATCCCCTCCGCTGCGACCTCCTGACCCGGTGCAAGGGGGCACAGATTCGATGCCAACGTCTTCCACCGCCTCCTCTCGCCACCTCCCATCGGGAACCCTCTTCTCCCTCCTGTGCCCATACGGTTTGGTCATCGTTCTTCTCAGTGGGGCCACGCTCGCGGCTTACTTCGCCTTTCCATCGCGGGAAAAACTCCCCCCAGGCTTGCACGCCGATCCACCGGTTTGGGGATGATACTCCATGCATTCAATCATGAGGACAAGGCCATGATCCCGAATTGCTTACATCTCTCCGGCCGAGCTAGCCTTTTGATCACGGTCGGTCTGGGGCCGATCCTCCTCCTGACCGGGCTGCAAATGCCCCCGCTCCACGCCGCCCCGGAACCCAAATCCCCAGCCGAAGTGGAAACCCTCGCCCTCCAAGCCCGACAAAACCTCGTAACCCTCTACGTCAAACTCCACTTCTCACGCCACGATCCTGACCGTAACTTTCGACAATCAGGAACACGGACAATTTGGGTGAGTGGTGACAAGTTACGCAATGACGTGGTCTATGATCTCGGCCCCTTTCCTCCAGACAAACGCATGGTCGGCTGCCACCATTGCGAAAAGCAAAACCACTCCCTGTACTGGCATGAAGCTGACACCCCCCTCCGCGCTACCCTCGATGAAGAAACCATTCCTCCCGGACGGAAATATCCCTCAAATCCTCGCAACATCATCGACCCACGCCTGCTCGGTTACGTAAACGCCCCCTCCACCGCCTTGTACCCCCACCAATTTTCCCTCGACTTGCACCTGGGGAAACACCCCCGTCTCCGCCGCGAAGCGGTCCAAATGGAAGTCACACGATGGAACGGCATGCGGTGCTACCTGCTCCACTCCATCCTGACGGAAGGGACAGAACAAAAGGTCTGGATCGCCCCCGACCACGGCTACAACATCGTCCGCATCACCTGGACGGATCAAAGTCAAATCGAAGAGACAGAATCCGAATTGCAGGCGGTCGGACCCCACAACCTCTGGTTCCCTAAACAGGTCAAACACCAAGTCCGCTCCGCGAAAGACGGAACTCTGACGTGCCAGGAAACAGTCCAGATTTTGGAAGTGCGGTTGAATGAGGAAGTGCCCCCTTCCACCTTTACCCTCGCCGGATGCCTCCCCGATGGCACACCTGTGCGGATCTACTCCGGCGGACAATCCATTTACGGCACCCTCAAAAACGGCAAAGTGGAGAAAGAGCCTGACATTCACCCCGCGGCCTCTCGACGTCAGGAACTGTTGGCGGCCACGCCTCCGCCGCCGCAACCCCTTCAAGAGCAGCGACGCTGGGACCCCTGGCTCGTCTTCGCTGCTGTTTCCCTGACCCTGGGTGCTCTGCTCGTCCTGTGGCTCTGGCGCCGCTCTACCCTCCCCGGGAGGTCCTAACATGCGCCGCACCGCTCCCAAAGCCTTCACCCTCATCGAAGCCCTGGTCGTGATTGCCATCTTGGCCATCCTTCAGGGTCTGCTTCTGGCGGCAATCCAGCGGGTGCGGCTCGCAGCGGCCCGCTTGGTCTGTGCCAACAACCTTCGGCAGTGCGCCTTGGCGCTCCACCAATACCACGACACCCACAACGGCCTTCCCTCCGGCGTGCGGCGACTCCAAACCGGCGAAGCGATGCCTCTGGCGAGCTGGCGCACTTTCATCTTGCCCTACATCGAACAACAGGCCTTGTGGGACGCTTCCGTGCAAGCCTACCGCCAGGACCTGTATTTTCACCGGCAGGCACATGAGTATGTGCGAACGCGGGTGCTTCCGCTTTACATCTGCACGCTGGATTATCGCGTTCAAACCGCCTGGGATGTGACCTCGAACTGGGGTTTCAACGTTACGGTGGCCCTTTCCTCGTATCTAGGAGTATCCGGCACTCAGTCTACTTTGCGCAACGGCGTCCTTTACGACAATTCGCGAGTTCAACTGGTCCACATCCGGGATGGCTCCTCGCAGACCCTCATGATCGGGGAACGCCCGCCGAGTGCGGACCTTGTTTACGGCTGGTGGTACGCGGGATGGGGTCAATACGGCAATGGCCAGTTGGACACGCATCTGGGAGCCACGGAGGTTAACTTGTACGACACGTGGTATCGGGGTTGTCCCGTCGGACCCTACAGCTATGGCCCCGGACAGCTTGAGAACTATTGCAGCGCTTTCCACTTTTGGAGCCAACATAGCGGCGGGGCGCATTTTGCATTGGCCGATGGTTCTGTGCGGTTGCTCTCCTATTCAATCGGTCCGCAAACCCTAGCCGCTCTGGCCACACGGCAGGGAGGCGAGGTGATCCACTTAGCGGAGTAGCGGAATTGCCAGAGTTAGGAGAAGGCGACGCTCGTGGGCATCCAAAGAGCGGAGTTGACAAGCGCGGCAGGATGAAGGCAGGGCCTCCGCGGAGGGTCAGCCCGCATTGCGAGCAGCGACTTTGGCTAGTCCCGCGGCGTGCTCCCGTGCTCGAGCTTTGCTAGATCGTTCCGAAGGCGTACTGACCGGCAGAGAAGCTGCTTCCGCACGGGCTTGGTCCGCCAAAGCTGGCGTCACCTCCGGCGCGGGAATCGCCCGCTCGGTCAGCAGAGTGACAACATCCTGACGCACCTGCACGAAGCCGAATTCGACGTACCAGCGCTGTGTGACGGCACCGCCGCTTTTGAGGCGCAATTCTCCTGCACCGAGTCGAGCCACGAATGGGGCATGTCCGGAAAGCACCGCCCATTCCCCATCGTAAAGCGGCAGGACGACCATCTCTGCACTGGTGTCGAGCACCGCACGTTCCGGTGTCACCACAGTGACGCGGACACGGTCATGGCGGGCGTCCTCCATTTCCGTGGCTTCGCTCGGCATGAGAGTGTGCTCCACGGCAGATTGTACGGTCGGTTCGGGTACGGTGTCAGCCATGAGTAGGTCCGCTCCGCAGAGTGGGGTCGTGATCGATGGAGCCGGCCGGCGTCATTTAGCTCCGGCGCGCCGAGCCGCTTCTTCCGCCGCCGCGGCAGCTTCCTCGATGGGACCAACGTACATGAAGGCGCTTTCTGGCAGATGGTCCCATTTGCCGTCGCAGAGTTCCTCAAAGCTGCGGATGGTGTCTTCGAGGCGGGTGAAATTGCCCGGCTTGCCGGTAAACGCCTCGGCGACGAAGAACGGCTGGCTGAGGAAGCGTTCGATGCGGCGGGCACGGGCCACCACCTTCTTATCCTCTTCGCTTAGCTCTTCGACACCGAGAATGGCGATGATGTCCTGCAATTCGCGATACCGTTGGAGAATCTGCTGGACTCGCCGGGCCACGTTGAAGTGCCGCTCGCCCACATATTGAGGATCGAGGAGGCGGCTGTTAGAAGCCAGAGGGTCGATCGCCGGATAGATGCCCTTTTCTGAGATCGAACGTTCCAGGTAGATAAAGGCATCGAGATGCTGGAAAGTGTTCGCAGGTGCGGGATCGGTCGGATCGTCAGCGGGAACGTAGACTGCTTGCACAGAGGTGATCGCGCCGCGGCTGGTCGAGGTGATCCGTTCCTGCAACTGGCCCATTTCCGTCGCCAAGGTGGGCTGGTAACCGACTGCACTCGGCATGCGTCCCAACAGAGCGGAGACTTCGGACCCAGCCTGGGAAAACCGGAAAATGTTGTCGATGAACAGCAGGGTCTCCGTGCCGGTAGAGTCGCGGAACCATTCGGCCATAGTCAGGGCAGAAAGGGCCACGCGGAGGCGGGCGCCAGGCGGCTCATTCATCTGCCCGAAGACCATCGCGCAGCTTTCGATGACGGAGCGAGCATCCGGCCCCGCCCCGGTTTTCGTCTCCTGCATTTCCAGCCAGAGATCGTTTCCTTCGCGGGTCCGCTCCCCGACACCTGCAAAGACGGAATAGCCTTTATACACCTTGGCGATGCGGTTGATCAGTTCGGTCAGAATCACGGTTTTGCCCAGTCCCGCGCCGCCAAAGAGGCCGGCCTTGCCTCCACGCACGAGCGGTGTGAGCAAGTCAATCACCTTGATGCCCGTGACGAGCATTTCCGCCTTGGGGGTCAACTCGGCGAATTTCGGCGGGTCTCGGTGAATGGGACGGTATTCCTTGGCTTGAACCGGCCCGCGGCCATCGATCGGCTCTCCCAGCAGGTTGAACACTCGCCCCAGAGTTTCCATCCCCACCGGTACGGACACCGGCCCGCCAGTATCCACGGCTTTCATGCCGCGGATGAGGCCGTCTGTGCTGCCCAAGGCTACGCAACGCACCCGGCTCCCGCCCAAGTGCTGTTGCACCTCGCCGGTCAAATGGATGGAAAGGCCGGATGGTGTTGTGGCGTCGATGCGCACCGCATTGTAAATCGCAGGCAAATGGCCTTCCTCGAACTCCACATCGAAAGTGGAACCAATGACCTGCACAATCGTCCCAACATTCTGAACGGTGGAAACCATAATACTCAGCCTCGCTAGGTTTAGCAAAATCGTTGAGGGAAAACTTACCTTCGGGTTGAACCGCTGATCTCAGTCGAATCTGGGGGCGTCCGCCATCTCCAGAAGCGCCGAACCGAGAGCCGCACCAGCGGTTATTTCAAGGCTTCCGCACTGGTAATCAACTCGGTGATTTCCCGGGTGATGTTCGCTTGGCGAGTACGGTTATACAAGCGGGTGATTTCCTTGATCAATTCCCCCGCATTTTCGGTAGCGGCTTTCATGGCGATGCGCCGAGCGATCTGTTCGCTGACAGCCGCATCAAGGAAGCACTTGAACAGGCGCACCTTGCAAGCCGCGGGAACAAGCTCGGCGAGGATTTCCTGGGCATCCGGGAGAAACTCGTAGTTGATGCGGGCACTCGTGGGGGCGGTCGCGGCGGCTGCTGGAGCACTGCCTCCACGGCGGGTTTCCACCGCTAGCGATCCAAGCGGCAGTAAAGTTTCCACCACCGCCTCCTGCCGAGCGGGATTGAGGAACTTCATGTAGGCCACCTTCACTTCATCCACCGCCCCGGAGGTGTACAGCTCGATGTAGCGGCGAGCCAACACTTCCACTTCCGCGAACGCCGGGCGATCCTCGAAGTGGGTGTACTCCTGGCTCCGTTCCAGCCGCTGGAAGCGGAAAAAGGTGATGCCGCGCTTGCCAGCCACTTCCAGCTCAAAGGGAGTCTGTTGTTGCTGGTAGCGCTGGATGGCCGTCATCGCTTCCCGCAAGATGGCTGCGTTGTAGCCGCCACAGAGTCCCCGGTTAGCGGTGATAACCAGGAGCAGCCCCTTGCGAACCGGCCGGCTTACTAGCAAGGGATGGGAGACATCCCCGGCTACGTTGCGGCTCAGATCGGCTGTGATCTCGGCGATTTTGCGGGTGTAGGCGTCTGCCTCCATCGCCCGCTTCAAAGCACGCTGAAACCGGGTCGTGGCGATCAGCTCCATCGTCCGCGTGATCTTGCGAATGTTGCGGACGGCCTTGCGGCGTTTGACCAAAGCTCGCAAGTTAGCCATAGCAGTGCGTCACTCCGGTGTGGTATTGTCCGCGTTCCAAGGCGTCTGACTGAGAGTCGTTCCCATCCGTCGCGGTCGTTCTCACTTGTGCTGTCGTTCCTTTGACACAGTTTGAACAGTCAGTTGTCCCAGGTTCGCTCGCGTTACGCTTTGAACTGGGGCTGGAACTCGGCAATGGCCGCATTGAGTTTGTCAATGATCTCCGGGGTCAGGTCTTTTTCCTTCATGAGCAACTGGCGGACTTCCGGTTTCTGTTCGCGCATGAAGGTGAGGAATTGTTCCTCCCAGGCTTTGACTTTGCTACGCTCGATTTTGTCCAAAGCACCGCTGTTGCCGGCGTAGATGATCATGACTTGGTCCACGACGTGCATGGGTTTGTACTGCGGTTGCTTGAGGATTTCCACCATCCGGTAGCCGCGTTCCAACTGGGCTTGCGTGACTTTGTCCAGTTCTGTGCCGAGCTGGGCGAAGGCTTCGAGTTCGCGGAACTGAGCCAAAGCCAGCTTGAGGCCGCCGGCGACCAGCTTGTGTTTCATCGCCTTGATTTGGGCGTTGCCTCCGACGCGCGACACGGAAATACCAACGTCCACAGCCGGGAGCACACCAGCATTTTTCAGGTCGGGTTGCAGGTAAATCTGGCCATCGGTGATCGAGATGACATTGGTGGGAATGTAGGCCGACACTTCGCCTTCCAGGGTTTCAATGATGGGGAGCGCGGTCAGGGAGCCGCCGCTGCCGATGACACGTGCGATTTTGCAATCGGGGAAGTGTTGCAGGTCTCGCTGGGCTTGCCGCAGACCAGCGAATTCGCCAGGACCGGTGTAAACCATGCCCTCATCCCCCGGTCCGCGCCGCTCCGTGGGGTTACTCCGCTTGTTGACCCCCCAATCCGCCCGCACTTGGCTTTCATCGGCATCTTTTGGGACGATGACGTATTTTTCCGCGAGTTTGGCGGCTCGTTCGAGCAAGCGGGAGTGGCAGTAGAAAATGTCACCGGGGTAGGCCTCCCGTCCGGGCGGCCGCCGCACGAGCAGGGAGAGTTGCCGGTAGGCAGCCGCCTGTTTGGACAGATCATCATACACACAGAGGGTGTCTCGCCCTTCTTCGTACATGAAGTATTCGGCCATCGCACAGCCCGCGTAGGGGGCGATGTACTGCAAGGGGGCGGCATCGGAGGACGAGGCGACAACAACAATCGTGTAGTCCATCGCCCCGTGCTCCCGCAGTTTTTCCACGACCGCCGCCGTCTTGGATTCCATCTGTCCGCAGGCCACGTAAATGCAAATGACGTTCTCTTCCTTCTGGTTGATGATGGTGTCGATGGCAATGGCGGTCTTGCCAGTCTTGCGATCGCCGATGATCAGTTCGCGCTGGCCGCGGCCGATCGGAGTCATGGCATCGATCGCTTTGATGCCGGTCTGGAGGGGGGTTTTCACCGGCTGGCGTTCGACCACTCCGGGCGCTGGGGACTCGACCGGGCGGCGCCGGGTCGCCAGGATTGGCCCCTTGCCGTCGAGGGGATTGCCGAGCGGGTCCACGACCCGGCCAATGAGTGCGGGACCGACAGGCACGGACAGCAGCTCGCCGGTGGTGCGGACTTCCATCCCTTCGCGCACCTTGAGGTAATCGCCCAGGATGATGACGGCGACCGAAGTTTCTTCCAGGTTGAAAGCCAGGCCTTTGACTCCCGCTTCGGGGAAGTCGATCAGTTCGCCGGCCATCACTTCGGACAGGCCGTAGCAACGGGCAATTCCGTCGCCGACTTCCAGGACCCGACCGGTTGTGCGGGTATCCACTTGCGTGCGGAACTGGGCAAGTTCTTCACGCAGAACAGAAGCGATCTCGTCGGTTTTGAATCTCATGGCTTCCTCGCGTGAGTAGTTGATGGCGTAGGGTTTGGAGTCGTGTTCGGAGGGAGGTATCGAAGACCCGGTCGCCGACACGGACAATGACGCCGCCGATCAGCTCCGGGCGAATACGCACGATGAGGACCGGCGTTCCCCCCGTCCATCGCTGTATGGCCCCGGCGAGGGCTTGGGCACTGGTTTGATCCAAGGGAGCCGCACTGTCCACGATCACGCGTCGGCGGCCGGCCCGATCCTCCAGCAGGGTCCGGTAGGCTAGCGCCGCAGGCCGAAGAAGGCTAAGGCGGTCCTTGCGATTGAGCAGGCGCAGGAAATCCACAAAGAGCGGTTCCGCTTTCCCTTCAAACAATTGCAGGATCAATTCCTCCTTGCGGCGGCGGCTCACCGCGGGACTGACCCAGAACGCCTCCAACCCCTCGACCTGGGCAAA